>JAABUQ010000630.1_pt1 | contig 82742 bp, 82 predicted proteins | sample 5560001 | NCBI WGS metagenome assembly JAABUQ01 (sample SAMN10711888, study PRJNA513371) | rock metagenome | isolation source: Antarctica rocks | place: Antarctica: Victoria Land, Finger Mt nord | collected 2015-12-18 | reverse complement strand
AAGTTGGTATCAGGGCGTTTCTATTATTACAGAGTAGTACTATCGTTCGCGACTGTGCTATGGACATGTCTGCTGCGAGGAAGGTGGGGAGGGGGGGGGGGTGACGGGGCTGAGAGAACATATACTTGAGGGATGGATGGGTGGGTGGATGGGTGGGTTGAGAGGAGATGTTAGTGGAAGTGCTTGGAGGTGTATGTTATAAGGAGGGGAGGTGTGGTTTGGGAGGTTGAAATTATTCAGTTCGCAACCTGCACTAGGGCGTTTTTTAGTGAATTGGAATGACTGGTGGTGTAGGAAATGAGCAGGCGGGGGATTGGTTGGTGTCATGGCGTTTCTATTATTACAGAGTAGTACTATCGTTCGCGACCGTGCTATGTCCCCCTTTCTCTGACAAGAGACGCAACAGAACCATGTCGCTAAAAGAACACACGCTCGACATATGGATGGGTCGAACGAAAAGGCTAGTAGAAATCGCTCGAAAGCTGTACATAACGGGGAGCCTCGCTTCACGAGCTTGAAGCCAAATAGTCCGCCGCCTGTATGTGGGAATCAGTGAACTGTAAGACCGATGGAGGGGAAAAAGCCGGCTTACCTTGTTGATGTTATAATCAAACTTCTCCAACGCCGCCAACGACTGATCTCTCGAATAGCCCATTCCCGTCAGCCGCTTGAGGATCGGATCATCGTGCTCAGTACCTTCACTTAGGACGCGTTGCAGTTGTGGCGCTGAAGCAGGCGCTGAAGCAGGCGCTGACGAGGAAGGGGGCGGACCGGGTGGAGGGGCATAAGACTGCTGCTCCTTCGACAGAGGAATTTGTGCGGAAGTGTTGAATGTCTGTTGTTGGGCGGGCGGGCTGGGCGCTACACCGTTGTTCTGGGGAGTGTCGAGACCGGCGAAGATGGCGTCCCAATCGTGGGGCTGGGTCGAGGGGTCACCCTGGCCTCCGACGACCTGACGCGGGCCGTAGCCTTGGCCGCCGGTGATGCTGGATTCGAAGTCATGGAAGCTGTGATCGCCGAAAGTGCTGCTTGATGGTTGGGCTATGGATCGGGAGGGGGCTGGAGAGTCAAAGACTGGGTTGAATTCCTCGAAGCCATCTTTGCGAGAGACGTGCAAATCATCATCAGTCTTATCGTCGCCTTCTTTGGCTTCTGAGAGATCGCCAAATTCATCGTCGAACTCGTCAAAGGCAGTCTTTGCTGGCAGGGGAGGCTGAGACTGAACTGGAGGTGGTGTCTGAAATAGAGGCTCGCCTTCGAAACGAGGTTGTTCTTGATTTGATAGCTGGCTCTGTGATTGCAGGTTTGACGGACCCTGGGGTTGCGGCTGAGACGGAGCCTGAGACTGTGATGGAGAGGGATCGTAAGCGTAGGGAGCTGCCGAAGCACCCGGGGCCATTGGTGATCGATGTTGTGTCAGAGCTTCTCCGAATGACGGCCCGACTGCCATCGGCTCTGCTCTCGTTTCACCGCCGAAGAAATTGGAGCTTCTCTCGCCGTCTCCTGCTGATGTGACGGTTGTCGAGACTGGGCTCTTTACCGGAAGCGATCCTACGGGAGAAGTCAAAGGCTCTCGCGCAGGTAACAGACCGGTATATTCAGCAGGAAATTGGTTTGACACCATTCGTTGGCCATCAGGGCCAAGTGGTAGCGAAGCGACCTGGTCGTAAGTGGGCGGTCGTACTTCAGCGTCCGGAGTAGGTAATTGAGTTGTATTGGTATCGGTTGTGAACATTGGAGGGCGCGTTGGAGCTAAGCTGCTCTCACCAGGCTCCGCACCGTGCGACATAGGATATTTGGCCTCTTCAGTGGCAGACGTCAGCGGTCGCTGAGGTGAGGGTGCTGTAAAGTCATCATCAAACCCATGATCACTATCACTGTCGCTCTCATTGTCTGCACCGAACTCTCGGATCGGTGGAAATTCGCCACGGGACTGTCGTCCTGTATTACCGAAATCGTTCAAGTCGGTGGCTCCTGTCCTGGGCTCTGGTGCTTTGCCATTGTTGCCAAATCCATCAAATGCGTTGTCCAAGTTCCTTGGTTCGGGTGCTTTGCCGTTGCTTTTACTGCCAAAGCCTGCGAATGCAGACTCGAAATCATCGTTGGCCGATGGAGGCGTTTGAGGTCTGTCACTAGCCATAGAGAATGGATCATTCTTGGCGCTCTTAGCTGAATCAGGCTGTGAGATTGTTGGGTGGAAGGCGTCTTCTGAAGATTCGGACGCAGCCTTGTACGGGTGAACAGGTGGAGTTGCATCGCCGGGGAAAGCTCCTGGCAGTTCGCGAGATCCCTCTTGTGGGATCGATCGGAACGGAGAAGCACCCTGACTTGTGTCTCCTATGGATCTCTCAACATTACGGATCAAGGCTGGATTGTTTGTAACATTGTCTAAACTTGAAAGGCTCGTCTCAGTTAGCGGAGGTGCAACAGTCTCTGCTGGTTTTGGCGCGTCGACGCGGGGGTCAATCGGCTGGGAGAATGAGACATCTCTAGTCGACGGCATATCATAGTCACTGCTGTCCCCCAAACGACTTGCTGGCGGAGCGACTTGGACAGAAGAAGTTGTAGAATCCGAGCGCTGTAAGTTGTTGCGGAAAGGTAGAAAGCTTGAAGTGATCTGCCTGGATTTTGAAGGGGCTGGCGGCACATTGGCAGACTGTGGGGTTTCCATGCTTGATGGCGGTGGTGGAGTCTCTGCGGGCGTGTGAATCGCAGGACCCTCGGAAGACCTGACGGATTCGCCAGTAAACATCGGTTCTTGTGGCTCACGATGCTGAACTGGCGATTCGGTGTGGAAAGAGGTTTGCGGTGGCGCAGAGGGTTGGGTCGAAGATCCCAGTGCGGGCCCAAAGAAGCTATCAAAGACGCTGTGGTTTGGTGTACCCACGTTCTGAGGGGTAAATGCAGAGCTGACTCCTCTGTCGGATGAGCCTGTCATACCTCGCTGACGGAAGAAGGGATTCATGCTTGCAGAGCCTGCAGGACTGGCAACTGCAGATGGAGTTGGCTGCGACGGCTTCATCTCCACACTCCGTTTCCTCACCTCGAGGCTTCGCTGGCTATCCTCGAGCTCTCGAGTTGACTCATGGAGATCTCGTGTGGACTCCTCAATGTCGCCTCTCACCTTGTCCTGTTCAGCTTCAATGGTCGCTAGTTGCTTCTTGTTGATTGCAACAAGGCCCTTTTGCTGCCTTGCATCCGATTTCAGCTTCTCCACTTGTGGCTTTAACTGGGCTACCGCCTCATTAGCTTGTCTGATCCTCTCTCTCAAAGCACTGTGTTCATTTTGGTCCTGCGCTAATGCTTCGGCAAGCTGCCTGTGTTGGGTTTGGAGATCTTGGTGGCTGCCTCCGATAATTGCCATCTCCTGTTGAAGTTTCTGGATATCGGAACGCAATGCTGCCAGTTGATCCTCGAGGGCTTTGACCTCTCTAACTTCTTGCTCATATGCACCTCGCAGTTGCCCCAATCTGGCTTCAAAATCTCGCTTCTGGGCTTGAGCTTGGGAGAGGTCTCGTTCTGTTGATACTCTCTTGTTTTTGTTCTCCTGCATCTGGCCTGTCAACGTGCTGACTTGGTTCGACAAGTTACCGAGTTCCGTAGTCTCTTGTGTCAATCTCTTACTGACCTCAGGATCGTTATCACCAAGAAGATCTTCCATGTTTGAAGGCTGTCTTGGCGGTGGAGGCGGTCCGCGGTTTTGCACAGGGCTAGCTCGACCAGAACCTGTGGCTTGGGGCTGCATTATGGTTTGGCCAAAAGACGATGATGGTACAAATGGCTTGAATATCGAAGCCTGTTGCTGCGACGGCTGCTGGAATTGGGGTGAATCTTGAGCGCGTGCCGAAGACGGCGCGTAGGCGCTAGAATCGGCGGGAGATTTTGGGGCTATCGACGGTGCTGGTGGTGAGGACAACGCATCGAGACCAAAGAGATCATCAGAGGCTTTCTTCGGAGCTGTTGCGTTTGAAGCGTTATCAAACGCTGGTGCCGTGGGTTGAGAAGGGGCTGGATTTTGACGGCGCATGCTTGGAGGTACAAGGTTTTGCGGTAAGGTCTGTGGAAGCACATCACGGCCATCTCGCTTGCTGCGCTGCTGCCTTATTAGATACATCGCCACCGCAAATTCGTCCCGGTTCAATTGGCCTTCCGAATTTATGTCTGCCAGGTCCCAGATCTGAGCCAATGCTTCCTCCGGCAGCCTAGCGTTGCTGAAAAAGCCAACAGCTTGATCTCCGGTAATGAAACCACGATTGGCTGTATCGATAGTCGCATAAATCTGATCGAATTGAGCTTTATCCTGCGGACTGATTGCCCATCCATCGCCAGAGAGGGTCGCAGCACTTGCAGGTTGTCCTTGAGCCGGTCCAGCAAGCGGACTGGAAGTTCTCTGGAAGCCTGCACCGCTGAATTGCCTGGGGATTGCTGATGCTACATTGTCGGATGTTGGACGCGAGCTAGTGTTCTGTCTCGGTATGCCCCGTCTAGCTGCAGCCTCGTAGAGACCTGCTGGGAGAATCTGTGGCAAGGCACGCATGGAGCCGTTCTTGTACGATGCCAGCAAGTGCATGGCGATAATGAATTCGGTCAGCCCCAGCGACCCCTTCTGTTCTGTATCTGCAAGATTCCATATCCGGCCGAGAACTTCATTCGGCAGCTGAGCTCGTTCGAAGATCTGTTTGGCACTTTCTCCAGGAAGCACACCATTCTGCGCTCCCGACTCTTCAAATAGGGAAGAATACTGAGAGACCTTGTCTGGGGCCAGAGGAGGGACTCTGATGGGTCCACCGCTCGTCTGAGGTCTTAGTGGTCCTGCGGTCAGAGGCGAACTTGGAGTAGAAGGTCCTGCGATGCCATCGAATTTGGGCAATGGCCCCCCAGCTAGATCGAATGCGTCAGCCCATGGATACTGGCCTATGTTCTCTGAGGTACCCACGCTGGAGGGCTAAGTCTGCGGACACCGCTCGACCAGCTTGAGCATACCCGATCAGCCTGAGAACAATACCGAAACCGGCGGGGGTGAGGAGGCCTCGATTCTCGCTATCCGCTATTTGCCAAACCTAAACCATTGAAGTATCAATACCCAGATTCTCGGAGGTTTGGCTTCCTCTTTCTTACTTCTCCCAGTACAGTCGGCGGTAACTTGGTCTTTTCAAAGAACTTTACGGCTACCTCCCCAGTCACGACCCCAATCTTGTCTGTATCCGCAGCGGCAAACAATTGCCCAAAGTATCGCCTCTCTTCGGGGCTGAGATGGAGGTTTGGATGCTCTGAAATCCATGGGTCAGCTTTCTTTCCTTTCCATATTCGGTTCCTGCTCCTAGCCGAAGCTGATACTTACGCTGATCTTGGCTCCGATGCCCGTCCGCCATGATCATTCATTCAGCTCTCAAGGTTGGTCATTAACTCTGAACATTAAACGCCGCCTTCTTCCTGGAAGCTAACACAAAGCATCCAGTATTGGAACACTATACATTCCAACAAAGGAAAAGCTTGTTAACAGTCTCACCAGGTCGGAGAGGAGGTCATAGAGCAGCGGCGCGTCACCCAGATTTAGAGCTGTCTTAATCTGGTAAAGCGTTCCCGCTGCTTGGACCCTGGAAGCCTGATTCGGCTGGCTGGGCTGGGCATCAGAACGCCTCTCCGCCTTTCAATATTGCTCATTCATGGTTCACATATCCGGATCGACCACGTTTTGACAGATACGACCGGGAGTCTATGGAGCAACAGTCATCAAGATTCTTTGAAGTCATCTTCAAAGCTCTGCGCTCTGGCTCGCGAAAAGGATACCTGAATGGTCTTGTATGATCTTCCCATACATCCCCAAGAGTATGTCGAAAGAGATTCAGCTCTGATCTACTACGAGAACTTCATTCAAAGCAATGAGACTTCGATCCGCAGGAACGGACCTATCAATATGTCACCTAATGAACACCAAGTGGTCCCATCGATCGACAGGTAGAAACATTCGAAATTGAAGACCCTAGAGCACGCCCAAACCATTAAGAATGAGTTATGAATGGCTTCTCTGGGTGATTTTAATACCCGATCATACCATGATACTTGGTAATTGATGACTAGGCAAATATAGCGTAAGGACTCATGCTCATCAATGACCTCAGCTCGAATGTTGACCGAAATGAACATATTGGCCATCAGTAAAGGGGCGGCGGAGTCAGCCTCTGGAAAGACACTGCATAGGCACAGATTAATTCATTGTATCATGCGCTCGTGTTCATTTTCGCATTTTTAAACATCTAGAACCGCTGCGTGAAACACGTTTCAGAACCCGCTCGTGAAAACAAAGTAGACCATTCTAGACAACCTGATGAGACCGACAAAAGGAGGATAGCTCAGACAAGAGGTTCTTGGAGGACCGCTCTGAAGAGACAAGACTCCTCGATGCGAGCAGACCATGCAAGCATCACCTGGACAGATAGGCCCAACCTCTAGTACTCCGCGTCACCACCCTCCTCACCCTCAACCGAGTCAGTGGCCACTTCCTCGTAATCGCGCTCGAGCGCAGCCAAGTCCTCTCTCGCCTCTGAGAATTCACCTTCTTCCATGCCCTCACCAACATACCAGTGGACGAAGGCGCGCTTCGAGTACATGAGGTCGAATTTGTGAGAGAGCGCAGACCAAGCCTCGGCAATTGCGGTGGTGTTGGAAAGCATGCAACTGTGACGGGCAATCAGCAAGACACGGTTGGAAAAGAATCGCCTTGAACTTACACGGCACGGTTGACTTTAGCCAAGTCGCCGTTGGGAACCATCTGGGGCGGCTGGAAGCAGATACCAATCTTGAATCCAGTAGGGCACCAGTCAACAAACTGGATAGTTCGCTTGGTCTTGAGGGTAGCAACGGCGGCATGGACGTCCTTGGGCACAACGTCGCCGCGGTAGAGCAAGCAGGTAGCCATGTATTTGCCGTTGCGAGGATCGCACTTCACCATCTGGTTGTTGGGCTCGAAGCAAGACATGGAGATCTCCTGGACCGAGTTGGCTTCATGGGATGCCTTGGCAGCCGACACAACCGGGGCGTAGGCGACAAGGGGGAAATGGATGCGAGGGTATGGGACAAGGTTGGTTTGGAACTCGTTCAGATCAACGTTCAAAGACCCATCGAATCGAAGAGAGGCGGTGATTGAGGACACGACTTCGTAGCATTAGCACATGAGCTAAACGTAGAAGTGGATATTGCAAACCTTGGGCGATGAGTCGGTTCAGGTTCTCATAGTTGGGTCGCTCGAATCCCAAGTTCCTACGGCAGATATCGTAGATGGCCTCATTATCGACCATGAAGCTGCAGTCAGAGTGCTCGAGGGTGGTGTGCGTCGTTAGAATGGAATTATATGGCTCGACCACGGATGTTGCGACCTGTGGAGCTGGGTAGACGCAGAACTCCAACTTGCACTTCTTGCCATAATCCACGGAAAGACGCTCCATCAGAAGCGCACCGAAGCCGGATCCAGTTCCACCGCCGAAGGAGTGGAAGACCAAGAAACCTTGTAAACCAGAGCAATTGTCCGCGACACGTCGGACCTTGTCCAGCACCTGGTCAATCAATTCCTTGCCGACGGTATAGTGACCGCGAGCGTAGTTGTTCGACGCATCTTCCTTGCCAGTAATCATTTGTTCGGGGTGGAAGAGGCTTCGGTAAGTGCCGGTCCGAACTTCGTCAACAACATTGGGCTCAAGATCGGCGTAAATAGTGCGGGGGACATATTTGCCGTTGCCTGCAGAGAACGTTGTATTAGAGCCAGTCTCCATAATGACAGAGCTTGAAGGGTGTTGGCTTACCGGTCTCGGAGAAAAAGGTAGAGAAGCCCTGATCAGGGTCGGCAGCTTTGCGCTCCTCGGTCAGGTATCCATCGGGCTAGATGTCCATCGCACGTCAGCAATACAGAAGCGTTGTCAGGATGTGCCACAGAAGATGTTCTGGATTGAATCACGTACCTGAATGCCGTGCTCTAAGCAGTAGAGCTACATGTCACCAAATGTTAGTCTCGCCCCTCGTCAAAATAGCTAGTTCTTCCGTGCAACAGAACATCGTCTGGGCTTCTGATCGTACCTCCCAGCAAGAATTGGCAATTTGACAGCCAGCCTGACCAACTGTACGCGTGATTCTGTGTCAGCTTGCCATCCAGCCATGGAGGGGTACGAGTATTCTGCGCTGCAGCAAAGCGCGTCGGGGAGACTTACCGTTCAAGCTGATGACTTCTCTCATGGTGACGATGGACTTGCGAGTGGGGATACAGCAGCAAGCAGGATGTCGAGGGATTGGGAATGAGGAACTTGCTACCGAGTATGACTTGAGACTCAAGCGGAAAGGTGTGGAGAATTTGTACGCTGTTGATTGTTGTCCGTGCAAGAACACGCGCTAAAAACAAGCGACGACGATCGTGTTGACTACTAACCCGATTCACCCCAGTCCTTCAACCCGACCTCGGAGATTTTGATACCGCAGGAACGACTTGACAATTGACATCCATGTCAACTGCATCATGTCAATGTAGCGGGAAGTCGGTTCGAAATTCACCAAGCTGACCAGCAAAAATTCGCTGGCTGACGGCACAAAGTATAACAACGCCGTGGTACGACACTGGAGCCATGCGCCTCCTACCAGTCTCTGTATATTTTCTACCATGGATTACCTCATCTGTGGCCAACGTAGAGAAAACTATTTTCCTAGGCCCTGAAGCCTTACATGTCCCTCAACAGCATCCAAACCTCGATGATCTCCGTCTTGATGTCTTAACGCCTTCTCAGTCTACCTTGCGTACTCAGTTGGCTGCTTCTTTCCCTAAATTGCCTGAATCAAAAGGCACGGAGTCATGGTTCCTCTTGGATGATTTACGGCAGGAACAGAGGTATGAAGTAAGGATCTGCTGGGTCGCTACAGTACGTTCGATTAATTATCAACATGATTTCGTTTTCGGGAGTGAAGCTTACGCCCACTCTCTATTAGCAACCAACAGATTTTACACTCTGTACATACACCTTGTCCGAAGTATTTGCTACACCAGAGCTGATAGCATCACTTTCAACTTATTCCGAGTCCCGGCAAGGGATCCCAAGTGAACCCCAAAACGTTAAGTCTACCGAAAGAGAAGCCAAAGCGTCAGTCTTATTCCTTCGGATCATCGCCGCCGCAGACTACTATACCACAAACAAGACTCTTATGCAGGATGTTCCTCCAGTAGACGTCGATATCATACTCGAACCATTCCTCCTCAACGTACTACCACAAAGTCTATTGCCGACTGGAGCGTACCTCATCATTCTGGCCATCATAGCTTGGTTCCTGGCCAACTATATCTGGCATATCCTATCCAAGGTTGCTACTTCAGACGCTGAAACAGTTGAGAAGAAGCAGCGATAATCCCTGCCGGTACTTTCGCCGAAGATAGAGGGAGTGTGCCTACACCAGACGACGAAGAGCGGCTTCTTGACCGCTCTAACGATCTCACAATGGACCGTGGACGCAGAACCAGTGTAATCAGCAATGGTTCCTCAGCCTTTGACGAATTCATAGACCCCGAGGCAGTGGAGCAACCAGCCAGCGCAACGCCTGTGCATGATCAATCACCAATCAACTTGTACACGGAACGACGTACCCCCAGCTTCCCCAATCAAACCAATTCACCACCTTCAACACGTCCTACGCTTTGTCGCCGTAGCGTGTACGTTGCCACCGAAACGCCCTCAGGATCCTACCGCATTCCCCAAATCCTCTGGTACACCGCCAAATTCCAGCCTCAGGGGTCCCTATCCAGCCTTCCCGCCGAACTATGGCTCGAGATAATCCGCCACCTCGACATCCGCTCCACCGAGCACCTCCTCGCTGCACTCTTCTTCCTCCTCCGCGCCCTCGGCATCTGCACCTCCACGGTCCGTGGCCGCGCAGTCCCCCACGTCCTAGCATGGCTCCGCAACGGCGGCGCCTTATACGAGATCCTGGCCAAATACCCCTGCACCATCGCCGAAGACATATTCTCGCAGCTCAGCGGCCAGGACAAAGTAACCTTAATCCTCACGCTGTACACACTTGACAAAAGGTATCCCCCTTCTCCCGCCCAGCCCCAAGCCACAAGCCCCCTAACCCAATCTTCCTCCCCACCTAGACCCACAAAGCAAACGTCCCACCTCATCAAAAGCTGGGGCTTCGAGTTCCTCCTCCCCTTCCACCGCAACAGATGGAGCCACGGCATCAACAAGCATTGCGGCCAGGGGCGCATGCGGGACTGGGAGATGTTTGAGAACGAGCAGTGGAGCGTGGAGAGGGCGGCGGATGGGAGGAAGGGGTCGTATGTGAGGGTGTGGAAGAAGGCGCGCCCGAAGCCGTGGAGGTCGCGGTGAAGGGGGTTGGCGGGCTGGGCAGACGGGGGGAATAGCGGGCTGGGGTCCGCAGATAATATAGAATGCGTCGTGTACTTAGTCTTGGTCGAAACAAGGGGGACTGGTTTTCCCCTGCATTTTTTTGGAAAGAAATGTGGTGAGCTTAGGCCGTGAAACCTTAGGCGAGTACATGTCATGAATCCTTAGCAGCTTAACGCAAGCTACTTTTGGAGTCAAGATACTTTTCTCCTCTTTACTGCCAGAGTGCTGCTCTTTGCAAGGGGCATGTGAAACTTAGCTCCGGCTCCCTTGACATTGGATGGATGGATTGTCGATGGACTATTGATGGAGTGATCGACTAGCAACGAGCCATTGCCTCAAAGGCAGTCCGTCAATGCATGGCACTTCAATCTAGAAACACCCAATAGAGGGAATCCGAAGGGAAGGGGAGGGAACAAGACGAGAGATCCAATTACCATCAACGGAACGATCAGCTCCCCCCAGCGCCAGCACATGTGACAATAGTGCTCATGTCAATGCAAGAGACAATCCGAGGAAAGAAGTGAACAAGAGCATCAAGTCGTTACTCGCATCATCGCTACGAACCCAGAATCATCAATACTGCAATGAAACGTTAAGGAAACAATAGACCCTAAACTCCAATAATGCCCATTCCCGCTTTTTGTATCCCCATTCCTGTTTCCTGGATCGCCATCATTTTCATCATCCCATCACAGTCTATACCGCTTCCATTCTCTCAAGCACCAACAGCCTCCGTGACCAACTCGACCTGTGCACAGCTACTGACGGCGTAGTTGTAGTAATCCACTTTCCAGAACAATTGAGGGAGATTGTGCCACCAATCGCAAGCTACAGGATGTCAGCAAGTGGTGGGGTTCGGGGATGGGGTGCGTACCCATCCAGCCGCCGAAGCTCCCGGTTGTAGTCCATTGGAGGCCGGTGTCGTTGAGGAAGAGATCTTTGGTGCCGTAGCCGCCGTTGATGAAGACGAATGCCCAGCCTGTGTGCCCAGCCACGTGTCAGCTATGCTTCTTGCATGTTGCGTAGAGCCGTGAGGGGTTGAGCTGGCCAGGAGTGGGAAGGTCGAACAGTGAAGTAGGTCGAATATGGCTTACCAGCGTAATTGGTGTTGGAACCCAGGGAAAAGGTCCAAGGGTTAGGCGAGCTAATATTGAAGGCCTGATAGGTGTTGTTGAGGTAGCCAGGGAGGGCGTGTTCCTTGTTGCCTAGGACTGCTTCATTGAGGCCAGCACCTGGGGGCTGTCAGTACGTGATGCTAGGATCCAGGCACAGCGTGGATTCAGGATTAAGGGGCGAGTAGTACCGGTGCGATAGGCCCATACGTAGAGACCATCTTTGGTGTTGTCGCCGCCGTTGATGGTCTTGGTCTTGAGGTAGTATGGAGCTGTGATGGCGTCACGCTTGGGGAGGTCGGGCTTGGAGGCAAGCAAGGAGGTGAAGAGCGGGAGAACATAGAGGAGGGTGGAGAGCTTCATTATGGAAGAACGGAGTATATTATGCTAGAGGTGTGTTTAAGAGGGGAAGGGGATGTCTTTGGAGCTAGCTGTGTGCTGAGAATGCTGGCAGTTGTGGTAGAAGTTGTTTGGGATGCTGTGATTCCGAGAAGATGAAGAGAGAAGAGTTGGGGGAACAGAAGAGACTTTTATGTTGACCTTCCCCCTTGGACCTGCTTGGCCCCTTCTTCAGGCACGAGTCATGAGATCGAGGGAAGGAGCCTTATCATGTAAGGAACGCTATACCAAGAAGTCACGACCCGAGACTTCGGAGCTTCCCAGCGTTGCGAGCAGGAACCCTGGTCTGCAGGCAGCCGTTCGGCTGACCCTGGTACGAAGGCATGGCGTGTTATTTGTTGACCGTGTCTTTCAGTGAGAAGCACCAAGCGAAGCAGTTCAGATACCTCGATTAAGTACAAGCAAGGTCTTGGTGTCGCCGGCAAAGAGGCTAGCCGACTCGAACAGCCCCATGACTTCATAACGCAAGGCTGCTGGATGGTCCATGTCAATTGCTCGCAGGCTAATGCTATGATATGTCTTTGAACCAGAGAAGCTACAAGGTGTAGGTCGATGGGTGTGAAGCCTGATAAAGGGTGGCTTAACCGCCGACTGACGGCACGACCCTACAAAGTGGCAAAGATTCAATGCGTCAGGCAGCTTGAGCCAATTGCTCATCTCAAAGGGGAGCCGGCAAGGTAAACGAACAGCTGTTGGTCGCTCAAGTGGAAACAGTAACTTAGAACGTCCATGTGGATCTCGTGGGCAGCTAGTGCAATGCGTCTATGAAAAGCCATTTGGGGCGATGATCACGTGAAGACACTCTCCCTTTTCCCCACTGGCTATTCAGACAGTTCAGCTGTCGCTTGTTTGGTAGCTTTCCCCTGCCTTTCTCCATTCGTGGAGCAAAAGGGTTACACGAAGATACTCGGACTGGCCCATTTCCAGCGCTTACCCCATGACGGAATGGCAGTCTTTGTCTTAGTCTTCGTGCTCTTGCATCTTTTTTCCATGCGGGTTCTGTATCTGCCCTGCTGTCTTTACACCGGCTATTGTCAGAATCTCAGCCTTCACGTTGGCATTTGTCGCTCCTCTCCTTCCTCTCTCTTCATCTGAGTCCCGCGTTCTTTTAACGGATCGCGACCTGCGATTGTCAATTTCCCTGCAATCACGCTGGCAGTCACTGCCTCGCCCTCAAAATCTTCCTTGCTCAAGTCGACTAGACTCGTTGATGCACCAGCCGTAGAACAATCAGCCACTGCCATGCTTCGGGGCTCCTGACACACAGGCCATGGTCTGTCATCGTCCTTGTGGTTCTGATGTGCTCGTTTGGAATCTGTTTCAGCCTCAACTTCCTCAACCTCTTTCTCCACCATTGCCCCATGATCAGCGCGTCTTGATGGCAAACTCTTAGGAGAAACTGGATACTCTTGCTCCGGCCGACTTGGCGAGGACTGGGAGAAGGGGTCCATGCTTGTGAAAATCCTCTCATGTTTGGCTCGTAACTTTTTCTCGCGGGTGTCTCGCATGGTGTTTGACCTGCGTAGGTGGCTTTGAATCGATAGGCTCTCGGAGTTAGAGTTGGAGCCGGAGCTAGAGCTGGAGCTATTTGAACTAGAGTGACCGGAGCTGTCGGCCCCATCAAGGTCAGGGTTTGGGTAATTGTTCCAGAGCGTGGGCACTCTGACAAGAGCAGGAGACATTTTGGTGGTGGCGTGTGAGGAAGGAGACAGTGCGGTGACTACGTGGACCGATGAAGGGTGACGATGAGTCCGAGGGAAGAGAGACCGAATATTTACTCATGAGTCGAACATTCAAGCACCAAAAGGGGTGTTCGGCTAAGTACTGCGTGTGTCGAGAAAATGTGTCACACCAGGAAGAGACACGTATTCTAGAGTTGTCCGATCGCAGACGAGGACGTAGACGAGCTGAACATCTGAGTAAATTTCGGAGTCAGCATTCCTCCTTTCAGTCAATGCAATGAACAAAAGTGTATGTATTGACAGCGGATACAGCTGAGACATGTTTCAAGCTTCTTGAAAACCTCAGAAAGGGGTGATAGATGCCCCGAAATCTTTCTACACTGATGGCGCTGGCGGGACCATATCTTGCCATTTGAGAACCTGCTTTATCCAAAAAAAAAGCATTGATGACACAATAGCAATAAACAGATCGAGCCTTCAGGATTGATTAATGAATCAAACCCCTCTCAAGGCCATCGTCACTAGATTATAGAAACCTCCCGCCGCGTACTTGACACAAGGAGAAGCAGATTCAGGTTTCCGACGACCTTTTATCAACCTGAACAGCTGGAACTATCATTGAAAGCACGGAGATATATCGAGGAGATCTGTGTATGAACCAAAATGAGAGGAACTTCAAAGAAGCCAGCGAAGCGACAAGACTTTCCGAGGAGGTGAGCAGCGAGACTGTAACCATAGACAAGCTTCCATCATCTGGACACCCAACCTTGACCCAATACGAGAAGCCGAAGACAGGCGGTATCAAAAATGATCAGGTCAACGAACCAATGTCTCACATACTTCTGGTCCTTCCTATGCAGGAAGAGCGCTTCTCTTGAAGTGGTGTAATTCAGCCTCACTCGCCGCGTTCTACGTCGTCAATCACCCAGGAAATCTCGATCAGCAATTTCCTAAGGTTCATACCTGTAGCCCGTGACAAACATGCAATCCATGTCAGCATCAGTCAAGGATACAACTGCTGCTCGAGACGAGGGTTCAATGGACCCCCTCGTGATATTGATGATATAAAGTATCAAGAGATACTCGATCACATGCCCCACTGTCGCTGTCACAGAATGGTTATGGAGCTGGGCTTCGCTGCTCTTCTTTCTGTCATCTGGAGGTCCAAATCTTGCGCTCTTAAGTAGAATACGAGGTTTGCCATGCTGCCTTCAAAGATCTTTGTCGAGATCATTATTATTCATCTCTCTTGAGCACCACGTATCTCTTACTGCAACGAGACCGTTGTACATCAGGAGGGTAACCGGACTTGAATGATCACGTGATAGCGCCCCTCGAGCGCGCTACGTCACTGGCTGAACGCGCTACCTCCGACCCCTATCTTCGACCCTCGTCGGATACTACAATCTCGACTATCCTCTATCTTGTGAGGCGTTCTTGTCGCTCACGTCTTGCATCTGCCGAGCAATGGCGCCGCGATGCTCGGCTCTGAATGTGTCTGATCAATTACGTTGTGAAGAAGGTGCAACCTCCCTCAACGGACTGTTCTGCTCCTTCCACTCCCGACAGTGCCAGGCTCTGTACAAAGGCTACAAGAGACGGAATGCTCAATTAGATGAACTAGACAAGGTTGAACCGCAATATATGATCGAAAGCACGATTCCATTGGGAAATCAGACCTTCGCTGACGTGGGAACCGAAGGTGTTTTGCATGAGATTTATGACCACATTTATCCAAGAAGCAGGCCCTGTTGGATCGCGTCATTCGTGCCCGGAAACTGCATCAAAGCCGGTTTTTCTCTTTGGAAGTTGACTACGGCCATCAGCATTATCTAGACAGCCTTAGCAACCAGAAATTTCTCGTCAGCCGAGCCCTCGAGCGCTTGGAGCGCCGTACAGCTGAAATTCTCTATGAAAGACAAAAGTGGTTCAAATGGGTTCGCCAACTGGAAGACGACGAGGAGTCACAACGCGAGAATGAGAAGAAGAAGATCAAAAGAGAAACAGCGCTGTTTAGACGACACGAAAAGGAGGTCCAACGTCGCAGGCAGGAGCTCAAGGCTAAAGAGGATACGAGAAGACAGGAACTCGCCCTGGAAGAAGCTATCAAAAAGCGAGCCACGAACGAAGATGGGCTAAGTGACTATGGAGAAGAAGATGACTGGGACCCGATTCAGGATGCGCTGGAGGACGAGCGCGGCAGCTATGTCGCCCTAATCAGACATCTCTTGCTTATGGTGAACACGACTGTGGACGAGTCTGACGGAGGAGCGGGACAATCAGGTTGGGATAATCAACCGTCCATAAGTCAGTTGTTCGACGTACCGTCTGACAACGGTGCATCCGTGAAGTCGTCTGTTGGCCCGAGGACCTTTGAAAAAGGCAGGAAAGGGAAGATGAATAAGAAGAAGGGGAACGCCAACGGAACCATTGAGCGACGGCTAAGCATGTCCGCTCAAAACAACTATTACTCTGTAGGTTGCTACTACCTTACGCCACTCTACTACCGGCGGCATTGAAAGCCGATACTATTGATGAGATTCTCGACGACAAGGACATCACCGATACAGATCTATTCAGCGTCAAACTGCCGTGCGAGGATGGAACCCCCTAATCCGGGTCAGCTCAATTGTATACAACAATGACATGCTTCACTCACTTGATGTGCCAATCCCCTGGTAGGCTTGACCAACGTACTCTGGCTCTGTTCACTATCAGAGAGCCCGGATGACCCTTCGCTGTTAGATTTGTCCGATGGCTGTCCGCCAGCACTAGATTGAGTACGGAGATAAGGGTCCAATGGGTGAGATCGCATATCGTAGTCAGGTTTGGAGTTGGAGCGGCGGCCGGAGGTACGAAGTACAGCTTCCGTACGTGCAGGTGCTGTGGATGGTGGTGTTGGGGTAGGTGGTGTTGGATTAGGTGGTTTTGGAGCAGGTGGTGCCGTTGGAGATGGTATTGGGGTAGGTGATGCTGTCGGAGATGGCTTTGGGGTAGGTGGTGCCGTCGGAGATGAGATCGACATTGATGCAAAAGGAGTCACCGAGGGCTGGTTCTCGACAGGGTCATCGTCTGCAAACAACAGGGCACGCGGGTCAACGGTGTCCATAGGTGCATCGTAGTCAACAAAGTCCGCCATCATTTCGTCCGCCATCATTTCATCCAGGGAAGGTGAAATGACGGCCGGTTGATTAAGGTTTGACACGGGCATTAAGGGACTTCGAGTTGCTCCATTGGCGGCGGCAGCAGCAGCCTCTTTTTTCCTGTATAAAGCTGTCAATGGTTGAGCTCGCAACAGGGTAAAAGACTTACCATTTTGGAATTCGTTTCTCGTAGTGACCTTTGTTGTTCTTGTTAGGCTGTTTAGCGACAAAGTTTGTAGGTTTTGGTGCTGTGTGTGCCGAAGCTTGACCACCAGGTGGAACAGGATGGGGTCGAGGATTGTGAGATCAATGGCTTTGAGTGCCGAAACCCCTTAGGGTTCCATGCACCCTCATTGGGTTCAGTGCTGAGTAGTTCGGGGCGTATCTGTCGATTCGGCGATGAGGCTGGTGGCTACAGATAATGAGTCAAGATACTTATCGACTACTGTGCTTGCATCCACCTACCGTTGATCTTGCGACTCACGGCCATTGTGTCTCCACATCGCAGCAAGTAGGGTTTAGATGAGTGAGAGGGAAGTGGTCTGACAATTTGTTAGGTGACAAGAAGGTGTAGATGAGGGAGAGAGCAGTAGGTGGTTTGGCAAGGTGTCAAGAAGTGAGAGAGAGGAGACAGATGTGGAGGAAGAAAAGTGGGCATGCGGGATTGAAGTAAAGTACCTTCGATCCCGATGTGCCTTCTATTGATCTTACTAGTAATCGAGGAAGGGCCCACTTCATCGATTACCCCTCCATCTCTACGCTAGCACGTGCAACAAACAGTTTCTACTCTACATTGAAACACCATGGCACATGTACAGGTAACATCAGTTGTAGGATCTTCCATCAGGTATAAGCCAGATGCTAAGTCACGTGACTAGGGCTACGTGCAGGCTGCTGAAGCTCACGAACAAAGCACCAAAGCAGCAGCGCAGAACAAAGCAATCGACAACATAGTAAGGTGAGTTAGACAGTGATCATCGGATAGGCACTCCGATCTCGCTTAATGTTAGGTTGCGTCATCACTTCGTCGAGGTTGCGCTTCACTTGTAAATTTGTCAGGATAGATCATATTTGCACAGAGCACGTGATTGCTGCCTTACCCTAAGCGGCGACCTCCAATCATTATCACTCTTAATTGGCATTGCTGTCGCTTCCTAGATCAGCATCCTAGTTCAGCATTGCTTCGAAAGGTACTTCCGATTGGAAGTGCTCCTCTGGAAATGGTCAACTGTCTCCATCTGATCGAATACAGCAATCAGCATGCACAGATCCTCGATATTGTCCTAAGATATATGCTGCAAAGAATACGACAAGGCAGAGCACCATGTCATGTACAGGTGTCTCTGCGGCAATGCCATACTACCCGATAATATGTTTTGCCAGGCTAAGCAAGAACTTCTTACCGAGTGGAACATTCAATCTGGATTCCAGCGTCCCACACGACTGGGACTTGCCATCCGGTCCGTTGATGCCCTTTCCACCCTACCTGATTCGTCCCGGAACGTGGTAGCGACAAGCAAGACTCGTTAGTCAAGTGGGAACAACGCGGCGCCGGTCCGCTGGAGAAGAACGAAGCTGAAAAGCTCCGTAGCCTGCTCACGGACAATCAGAGGATAAATCTAGATTTGCTAAAGGGTTGGGGACCACCAACGTATCAATGGGGCTCGGATCCCAAGAGGGACATTACATGGTTCAAGGATAGAGAAAAGTCAAAAGGTAGGGCCCAAAAGTTCCCGTCAAAGAGTGAAGACGTGCGTTCATAGATGCACCGTATGTGCCGTCGAGGAGACGCTCGCACTTTGAGCTCCGTTCGATGGCAGTCATTCTACTTCTTTGTGGCAAATCAAAAGCTTCTTCTCATCCTTATGTCGCTCGTGGAGCATCTTTGGCAGACTCGCAAAAAGAATTTCCCGGCCCACTTTTGGAAGCGGACGTCGCTGACGGTGTCACAGCTTTCAAACGTTGCTGGCATAGAGCGGATATGCACCCAAATTCGAACGAGAGCTACATGGAGCAAAACGAACTCGTCAGTCGAGTCCTCCGACACGGAACATCGGAGCGTCCGTTGCAATTTATCCATGACCTTGGCTTCGTTAACGTGCATCCTGCCAAAGATCGCCTCGTCATACGCGACGCGAGCGACGCTCGAGCGCCGATGCTATTACACGTCCCCCAATAGTTAGAATCGGAACTCAAGGAGACCATCAAGGATTCTCCGATCGTAAACCAGGAAAGTCGCGCCCTAAATCCACCTATGAGACGTTCATATCTCAGCAATCCGAATCGACCCAAGGAATTCTGGCAGGAGTGGGATGACTTGAAGGAGAAACGTTGTTTCAACCTGGACTCAGGCTTCTCACAGGACTGAGACGTCGCCATCCGGCCCGTTGTTGCCAAACTGTACAAAGAGAGTATCATCAGAAACGCTTATATACCCTATGCACCAGCCTACGCGTTTGCTGCTAGAGAATCGGGTAGGGAGCTGGACTTCTGCTGCGATCTGCGCAATCTCATACCCGAAATAAAAATTCCTGCTCACATCGTTGAACCACCATCGATACACAAGCTTATGCAGACCGCGCGCGTGTTCTCCGAAAAGCACAGAGACGCTCGATTTGCGCTTCTTCGGCTGTGGTCGGCGGCCCATTTCTGGCCGTTGATGATTGGAATGGACAGGCGCGACCTACACTCCTTTGCCGATGCCCGCGGCAGGACTTGGGAGTTCAACTTTTGCCCCAAAGACTTCCCGTTCACCGAGAGAAGCATGCATTGGAACTCTAGCATGCGGATCAACCAGTATCAGCATGTCCTTGGACGGCGAGTATTCGTCAAGCGAGATCTATTCCTGGTTATGGGTGAGAACGAGGAAGACTTGCTCAAGTCTGCAACGGCAGCGACGTTCGCCGTCATTTCAGAGCCATGGAGATTGGAGATTGACCTCTGGAGGAGCTTCATCAACGTCGATATGGCCTTCTTAGAGAATCTAAAGGAGGAGTGGTTGGATTGATTGGGCCCGTTTGCGGGATGACCATACAATCAGCAGCAAATGACTCTCTGTTACGAAAAGAAACAAAAGACTTTACGACACTTTGTCTTCGAGGGTCATTGGATCGTTGAATACCAAACGGGCTCAAGCAGGCGGAGAATTATTTCCAATCAGCAATACCGCGGATGCAGCAGGAAGCCAGCTACTCCAGACCACCATTGTGTCCATGTACACTTTGTCATTTCTCAGTATCCACTTTACTCCTCGTCTGTATATGGAAGGTGCTTGCTGGAGGAAGCACTTTACCTATTCGATGCGCTGCCCGCTTCCGCGCCTCAAAGCATGGGGAAACAAGTGGGCGGGACAAATGTCATTCATCAAGCGCTGGCCGCGTTCCCTCTTGTAACAAGACCACGTTTTGTGTAGTCTAAGAATAGACTTGGGCAGAAACACATGGCAGCGTACGACCTTTGCTCAAAGATTATGTGGCCCTTGTGGAACAGACTCGTAGACAGATGCTCTCAAGTAATGTAGCGCGTGATCGGAGCCAGAGAGACGCGGCCCTACTTCGGCAAAGCTAACTACTTCGAGTGAGGACCCTGAGAATGTTCACATTGGATCAAAGTGGCCCGCTGCTAGCTGGAGTCTGCCAACGAGCTGAGTCCCGTGTCAATACTCCGCAAAGTCTGTCCTGCATCAGCCTCCACCCGACTGAGATCTATTCGTGCTAGCTGTCAACTATTTTTCCCCTGCTTCCAATGTCATTCCCCCAGTCATTCTGATGCCGAGCTTCCGTGACCGACTCACGAGATCCCACCCCCGACATTCCACGTGTATTTTTACCCGCTAGATACATACATTTTCTTTTTACCAGGCACAGGGGCTGCCCGCCGGTCAGCCCTCTTCTACCGGCATCATTCCTTCCTCAAGATCTTTGTCTTCCGTCGGCATCCCCCTGCGCAACCTGACCAACCCGAACCACTCGGCAGACGATCACTCCGCGTCGCTGCTGGATTCAAACGACGAGAAGCGGGCACGGCGTTCGTCTGATTCTGCAGGTTCAGATTTCTCGCTGTGGAGCGATACAGGTGACCTTGCGGAGCAGCTTGCCGACGAGGAGGACCCTTTACAGATTAAGCTACGGGCGTCAAACGACGAGGGCGCTCGGAAGAGGTCCGGCCAGGGAAAGCGAAGCCAGCGGCACAAAGAGGTCCACTACGCGCCCCAAGACCACCTACATCGCAAGGATACCAGCCTTGGAATCGACAAGGAGGCCATCGAGATACCGGAGCCTCCGCCCCGAACGATTGGTCGGACAGAGAAGGTCCTCGCTACTATCATGACGGGGAAGGCAGGGAGCCATGGGCTCACGGGGAAGCCGCTTTTGTATGCAACAACAGTGGGAATAGCATTGGCTGAAGCTAATGATAAGCAGATACTTTACCAGCGTTTTTGTTTCATTAGGGGTCTTCTTATTTGGATATGATCAAGGGGTAATGTCGGGCATTATAACGTATGGCAAAGAGACTCAATAGACATTGGCCGCCATTGACAGCTTGGATCACAGGGGACCCCTCTTCAAGGACTATTTCAACCAGCCCAACCGAGCCGAGATCGGAACAATGGTAGCTATTCTCGAAGTCGGAGCCCTCATTTCTTCGCTCGGCGTTGGGAGGATTGGTGATATAATAGGACGACGAAAGACCATCTTATACGGCTCCATCGTGTTCTTCGTCGGTGGAGCTCTCCAAACGTTCGCAAACGGCATGCCCATGATGATTTTAGGACGTATCGTTGCCGGTCTTGGCGTTGGTGCATTATCGGCGATCGTTCCCGTCTACCAGTCAGAGATATCGCCTCCTCATAATCGCGGCAAGCTTGCCTGCATAGAATTCTCAGGTAATATCCTCGGGTACACTTTCAGTGTCTGGACGGACTATTTCTGCAGTTACATCCCTAATAACTATGCATGGCGTGTACCTTTATTAGTGCAATGTGTCATGGGTGCACTTCTTGGTGTTGGCAGTCTAATTATATGCGAATCGCCGAGGTACGTCACACGCAATGGCAGTCGTGGAATAGAGTCTGATTCGAGTGCTCAGATGGTTGCTTGACAACGACCATGACGAGGAAGGTATCGTCGTCATTGCCAATCTTTACGGCGGCGGCGACATTCACAACGACAAAGCTAGACAAGAATACCGAGATATTAAGATGAATGTCCTCCTCCAGCGACAAGAAGGAGAGAGAACATACTACGAGATGTTCAGGAAATATCACAAGCGTCTCTTCATCGCGATGTCTGCACAAGCCCTGGCACAATTGAACGGCATCAACGTCATCTCATACTATGCGCCCTTGGTGTTCGAATCAGCTGGCTGGGTCGGACGTGATGCTCTCCTCATGACAGGCATTAATGGCATCACTTATCTTGCTTCGACTATACCACCATGGTACCTCGTTGATAGATGGGGAAGACGGAAGATTCTTCTTTCTGGGGCCCTTGCCATGATAGTATCTCTTTCCGCCATTTCATACTTCATCTTCATTGACGTCCGATACACGCCAGTGCTCACGGTCGTTTTTGTCATGATTTACAACGCAGCTTTCGGAGCTTCGTGGGGCCCCATCCCCTGGCTCTACCCACCAGAGATTCTACCTCTCAGCATCCGGGCCAAAGGCGCCAGTCTGAGCACGGCGGCTAATTGGGCTTGCAATTGGCTGGTCGGCGAGATGACGCCCATTCTGCAGGAATGGATCAAATGGCGACTATATCTTGTTCACGCTTTCTTCTGCGCTGTCAGTTTTGTTCTTGGTAATCCTTTCGCGTGTTATTCTTACCGGAACAGGTAGCTAATCTTGGGCAGTATATTTCATTTACCCCGAGACTGCCAACGTCCGTCTGGAAGACATGGATGCCATCTTCGGAGACGCCACGACTGCGATGCCCACGCCCGCGCAGCATGCTGAAGTCGATTCGCTTATGAGCGCCCGTTCACCTGTGCCGTCTCTTGACATTCGAAGAAGTCGATTGGGCAGCCTCGGAGCCGACACCGCCATTCCAGGTCTTGACATCAACCCACCTAACGATGGCAAGGTCCAAGAAGAGACTCGATCCGAGGGCATCGGCGGTTGGATATCAAGATTGGCGAACAGGAGTCGGACAAACGGGAAAAGTGCTAACGATGCAGGGAACTATAAACGATTAGACCAGAGCGATGATTGATCAGTTTGTGAGCCGACCCATGAGAATGGGCTGATCTCTTTTCTCTTGTGTAGCGCTCAGCCAGATAGACAGTCGTTTCACTTGGATTTTTGAAAGAACAGCGAGATTCCCAGCTTCGGAGGAAGCCAGCGATTGTATTTATGCATTCAGTCTACATTATACCAGACAATCAACTTTACTATCTGCCCCTTGCCAGGTCTCATCCAATTCCTGGCTTTATGCCAAGCGGAACCGGCTTGCGTTCGTCGATTTGATGCAGCTTTGTGCAACATCAAGCAGCGCTAGTTCAACCCTTGACCGGGTAGTTTGGAAGAGAACATCAGGCTGATACTCACGGAAGCAGACCATTGATTCTGAGATACTAATGACTTCGACGTCGACATTATATCGATTGGAATTTCTTTGCCCAGTGCAAAGCCACGAGCAGATCATCCTCTCGTTACTTCGACTGAATTGAGTGTGAAACCTGGTTCATCTCTTTAAGCACGTGCCAGTATCCACAGGTACCTTATCTTGACTCCATTCTCCACTTCTCCTACATCAAACACTTCCAACAGCCACCCACATTCGTTTCCCATCGCCAATTGATCCTCCTAACAACACCGTTCATCGACGAGGTTGAAACGCACTTCACCTACATTTATCCCTCAGCTCTCACCAACATGTATACCATGCCGATCCTCCTAGCCCTTTCCATGGTGATGTTGCCTTCCCTCAGTCAGGTAAGTAACTTTCGGAGCATCTATTGCCACTTCTGAGGTTTTCAAAAAGCGTGAAACATGTCTGAGCTGTATCCGCTCCCAAAGCATGCACCTCTGCTCATTGCATTGGCTGAAAGGAGGAATGCTGACTCCGAAACTTACTCAGGACACCTGGCCTATCTCACCTCTCAACATCACCGAGTTCAACTCTCTGGGCCTCATCACTCTAACTCCCCTAACCACCACCGGTCCGGCTCTCACCTTGGCCACACCAACCGGAGTCGCCAACCCACATGTCGCCAGTTCTTGCACCGCTGCTCCCTGGACCGTTCGCCAGATTGCTGCCTTCACTGCCGACCCAACCGACGAGGTAATCGATTACAGCCACGTCGAGTTCTATTTCAACGACCCGAACGCCAATCTCGAATCGTACTGCGAGCGGGACTTGCCTCAGGGTTCCGGACAGGTACGATCATTGGGAGGATGATGATGAACGTCGCTAGAAGGAAGTTGACACCGCTAACTCTGTCACATAAAAGAGTCCTATCGATGAAGATCACTGGTACCCGTGCTATAACTATGGGATGAGCTTCCTCTACGCCGGTACTACGATGGGCTTGCGTCGCAACTTTGACTGTGGAGGGTAAGTCTAGCCGTCACGGATCAGATGTGACGAGAGAAGACATATACTGAAAGCTACTAGGCATACAAGCACGGCACAGGGTCAAGCGCCGCTGGGATTGCAGTGCCGTCCGATGTTTAATGGGACGATCTGCACGAATGTCGCGGACATTGAGGTTCCAATTATCACCGTGGTCGGCTGAGCATATTCGCAGACATGGCGAGGACATCGCATTGCTTTAGCATATGAGTGCTGATGGAGCATGCGGCAAGCCCCAAGACCAGCGCTTCAAGTACATTGATCTTAGACGCAACAGGAATCGTAGATTATGTTCAGCTGGAACAATACTTGTATCGACGCTATAGCACAGGCAAGCAATGGAAGGGGTGCTATTGTTTGTAGTGTATGCGTCCTTCCATGAAGCTACATCTACACTATCGAAAGTTGATTCTATCAGGTTGTTGCATGGAAGGTCTTCCTAATTGCAGATTACAGCTGAAATCACCTGAATTCGCCTCTCAACGCCTCGCACCTCGCTGCTATTGCGGCGCCACAAACTAATCACCACGCTTCGCTAGACGTTGGAAGATGATACGTACATTACATGTAGATATAATTGATTGATTGATTATTTCATTAAGCACTCGAGCCTTCACTGTTTGGGAATGCTATGCGACTAGTAACAATCAATCAATCAAGCTTCGCAAGAAGCTTGATTGATTATCTATCTACGTCTTCTATATACGCTTTCTAGATAAAACAATTTCTTTGAGCACAATTATCTTAGTTCTCGTCTTGTACTTTATGTTGCTAAGTAAGTTTTCGATTTAATGCATCTTATTTCGAACGTTTTAATAATTCTTAATTAATAAATTTAATTTCTTTTATAAATGTAATTTCTTTTATAAATGTAATTGTCTTCTTTAAATTGTAAAAATTAATAAGTATAGCTTTTAAATTAAGCTTCTCTTAAGTCTTTTTTTTCTTTTTCTTCTTTTATAAATTTTGTTTAAGATCGATGTATTTTTTGTATATAAACAAGATGTATTCGATTGTTTATAATGTTTACTTGCATTAATAATATTTTGTTTCGATATTAAATACTCTTTGTCGAAATAAAAAAAGACAAAGTTTTATTTTTTCTATTTTTATTTGCATTGCGAATGCGTTAAGATTCTTAATTAAATTGTCGTAAAGCTTTAATATTAACTTTTTTAAATTTAATTACAAAGCATATAATTCTTTACTAGTTTTATCTTTGTTTTATAAAGTAATTTATTGATGTTAAATTCTTTTATTAGCGTTATTTTTTTTGGCATTTTTAAAATAATAAGTTAGCTTTGTAAACTTCGTTATTTAATTTAAGTCGTATTTTACTAGTTTATCTTATTTATTTTTCTTTTGTCTTTATTTTGTTGCATATTTGATAACAACGTTTGTTATTTTATTGCTCTTAATATTTATATACGTTAATATTTAATGTAACTTAATTTCTATTTTTTTTTGCAAAGAATGTTAATAAATTTAATTATGCTTTTAACTAGATATTAATCTAAGTTATTGTCTAAATTCTTAATTGCTTTAATTGTTGTTTAATTGTCTATATATATAATTATATAAATCTTGTCTAATATAAATATATATACTAATATTAAAGTCAAAATAATTTTATACAATCTTATTAAGTACACAATAAATATTATGTTTAATTTTAGATAATTTTTAATTGTTTTATATAATAAAATAATTATTACTTCTATTTTTTTGTTAATTTTGCTTTCGTCGATATATATTATTAGAGCATTAATTTTTTTAATAGCTTTTTATGCGTTTCTTTTATTATCTTCTTGTTTAAATTAATAACAATAATTGATAAAATTTATTATAATAACATTGCAAATAATATAATAATCTCTAGATTATTAATACTTGCATTGTTTAAAAACATCTATAAATCTATTTAATAGCATAACTTGTTCTAATATCTTTTACGAAAATATTAACGTAATACTTTGAACACTTTAAGAATGTTTGTATTAAATCAATGCGTCTTTATTTCAAACAATAGCTTAACAACATCACGTCAACTCTTTATTAATGAAGACGACAAAATAAGAATTAACAAATTCAACGTTTATTATGAAAATTGTATTAATTTGAAGAACTAACTTATGCAAATAAATATTTATTTTATTTTTTATTTTGTTTCAACGAACAAGAAGACAATTTTCGCATTAACATTTTTTAGAGAAAGAGCTTAACATTGGCTCAAATTAAATTTACGCAAATATTTAAAAAATTATGTCGAAAATTCTTATGCGATATTTACGAACTTTGATAATTTCAAAAAAGAGCTTCAAAGAATCTTCGAAACATTTAACGAGAAATAAATTGTGAAAAAAATGATTTAGCACTTAATTTAACGAATCTTTGCAACAAACTACGCAACAAAATTTCAAAAATATGTTAATTTTATCAAATAAAACGATATCGCACTTATAACAATGTTTCGACGAAATTTTAAAAACAATCTCAAAAACGAAATTATATGCGATGACAAATTCATTAGCGACATGTTCGATCTCATTGAAATAGTTATCGATTTCGACAACAAATTGTATAAAAGAGCTATGAAAAAACGATACAATTAATCTTACGAAAGAGCAAAAATCTTCTTTGAATCGACAATCAAATATTATTAGAGAGAATTTCGTTCTAATTAGAGATACAATAACTTAGACTATTGTGAACTTGCATCTATAAAATTGAATTTTACTTAACAACGCAAAGAGAAGAATTTTAGAAAAAAGCAAAATAACAAATCTTAGAAAACGTGCTATTTATATAACAAATTAAATTACTTTGCAAAAGATTATTAATTACGAAACTTAATAAATCGTCGATAAATTAATGTTATATTAAAAGATATACTTGATAGCTAGAACAACATTAGAAAGCGAATCGACACAAAGACGAACACTTTCAAAATTGAATCAAATAACAATTATTATTTAATGAAGAATTTAAATCAATTATAGAAAGCTTTAGATAAAACATTATTAAGCAAGGCATTCGCATTTACGCAAAAAGTTAATTAAGCACTCTAAAAAACTATTAAATCTTATAACTTAATTATCGACTTAAATAAGAAATATAATTAAAAGAACTTTTACGAATGCATAAAAGACATTACAAATTATTCTAAGACTTTAGTTAGCTTATCGAAGATTGTAAACAAATGCGAGAAGAAACTAGAAAACAATGTTATTACAAAAAAGAACATATTCGATAATATAATGAAACAACTAGATTTTAGAATATACGTAGATCTTAATTGAACAATTTGTTACGACGACTTATATTAGATTCACCTAAAAGAAAAGAACGAAATTAATTGATTTTCTAAAAAGTTAAAGTTAACAATCTAGCAATAGAAGAAAGCTTAACGCAAATAGACGTTTGAAGCAAAAGTTACGACATAGAAACAAGAAAAAGTTCAAATTTCTTAGTAAAGAGCATACTAGAGAAATGCAATATGTTAGCCCAACAATAGCAATTAAACTTAATAGCGCACGCATAATGTGTTATCACATTAGTTAAGATTAAAGATTGTTAACTCATAGCAATGATCGATTTTGATGCAATAGATAATTTTATAACTAGAGCTCTTGTAAAGAGAGAAGAGTACTTTATTTAAAAGAAGCTTAACGTTTACAATCTAATAATTGTAGATAAAAACTCATTATTCGCAAGAAATAAAAGAGTGAACAAAGAAACAAAGTTACTATCGATAACTATTTAGCAATATCACAATTACTAAAATTTACAATTCTTACAAATTACAAAAATCTTTTACATTTCATTATTATTAAACAATTTAATAAAAGACAAATGCAATAATTAAAGCGACTTGAACAATACAAGTTCAAGATACAATATACATTAGACAAAAATAATGATAAAGCAAACGCACTTAACAAAAGAAATAATTATATAAAAACGAAGAAGTTGTTCAATTACAATATACTTAAAATTAACAAAGACGAATCACTATTAACAAACAAACACGAGCTAAATGCTATTTTACAAATATTTCGAAACGATAAAAAAGAGTTTTTAGTAAAAAAAGAAAAACTTCAAATATTTATCGACAAAATCGACAAATGTATAAAGAAACATCATGATAAATTATTGCAAAAGCATTCGAAAGTAATTAAAACTCTTTAGCTTTTACGCTAGCATTATTAGTTTTCTCAAATAAGACAAACTATCAAGATATACATCAAACGATATCTTAATTGTTAGCAAAAAAAACATGATATATATGCGAATTATGACAAAATTTAATATTAGAAATTACTTGAATTGTTATGAAATGAAGTTACAATAAATCTTATTATTAAATTGTTTAAGTTGACGAATCTAGCAATTGAAAACAAATATAATTCGATACTAATAATAATTAATAAACTTATCAAGTATTTATATATTATCGCATGCAAGAAAAAGTTAATAATAGAACAATTAAGATACATTGTATTAAATCAACTTATACGATATCACAATATATTCAAAGAATTAATTAATAATAGAGACAAGCTCTTTACGTCTAACTATTGAAAGACGCTTCTATTAATGTTAGAAACAAGACTTAGAATGTTCATTGTTTATTATTCGATTACGAATGATTAAATAGAACGAACAAATCAAAGTCTAGAGCAATATTTAAGACACTACGTCAACAATACTTATAGCAATTGAATATTACTTCTATCTATGACTTAACTAGCATTAAATGCAAAGATTTCGAATATCATTAAAATAACTTCATTTTTCGTCAACTATAACAAAGAATTTAATCTTTTCGAAAAAAAGCAAAAGCATTTATTAGCTTAATTAGTCATCGAAAGAGTAGCGACACTAAAAAAGATACACAACAACATTTCGAAAATGCAAGAAAGATCGATTAAGTATTAGAACAAAAGACGAAAAACGACATCTTAACTAAAGAAGAGAAATAAAATATATCTTTTTATAAAAAATCTTAAGACAAGAAAGTTAAACAAGAAATTAAATTATGTCAAAGTCGAATCGTTTCTTGTCAAAAAAACAAAGAGATTAGTCAATTACGAACTCGACTTATTTAAGAACGTCAAAGTATTTCTAGTATTTCACATCTTATTGTTGAAATTAACGAATTTAATTACGTCTTTATAGAACATATTTTATTTTCATTTATAAAAAGAGAAACAATATAAAGTTAAAAAAATTTTAAAACAAAAATATTAAAAAAATTTTATCAAATAAAAAGAATATTTTATCTCGAAGAATGTATAAGAGTCAAAAAAAATCTTAATTGTTGTTAAGATCTTTTAAGAAAGTTTTATTAAAATTAAGCAAAGAAGCGATAGCTCAATTCTAATCAATTAAAAGTTAAAATCGTTCGAACGACACATTAAATAGCAACTCAAAAGTCTTTGCAATAAACTTAGCAAAAAACGCTTCATTTAACTCTAGATCGTCGATGTTCTTTCACTCTAATACAATTATTTCTTTCTCTTTATTTTTTAGAAAATCTAGTTGTTTTTTCAAGCGACTTAATTTAATATGCGCTTTGCGCATTTCTTTCTTTAAACGTAATCGTTTCTCATGAATTTATTTAATCGAAGCAAACAAGATTGCCAAATTATAATCACGACTTAATCGCACACATTTCACACACTTTTTGAAATTATTGTCCACACAATAGACTTTACTAGACATCGCACAATTGCAACAAGAACGCATCGCTAAACACACAAAATCTAAGTGTTAAAAAGATCTTTTTTACGAAAAGAAGAATTCTTGATATTAATCTTTCTTGAAGGCATTGTAAGAAAACATTAAGTTTTCGAGACAAAAACTTTAAAAAAAAGAGATAATGTTACGAACTTATTTAAGCTATATTAGTGATTTAAGTTCTACGCGCTACTAGCGAACTTATTATTATGTTCGACATGCTCTAAAAGCGAGCATTTTAAACATGATGTTCGCTATGTTGTTACAAGTTTAACTCGAAACAATGTAATATATTAACTACAACGCAACATGTAGTACGAAGTACAATTGTCTACATGTTTAACAACTTAATAGGCGAACAACGTTCAACATGTTCGACAACGAGCTAAGCGAACAACGTTCGACATGTTTGACAACGAGTTAAGCGAACAATGTTCGACATGTTCGACAACGAACATAGCGAACAAGAAGAATCTTCTTTAGTATATAGATTTTCTAAATACGACTTTTTTATAAATTGTGTTCAATTTATTTTAAGTCTTAATTTATTATTACGATTGTTAAAGTTGCAAACTCTTGTTATCAAATAATTGCTTGCATTGCTTAAAGACGTTTACAAATCTCTTTTATAGCATAATTTTCTCTAATATTTCTCACAAAAGTACTAGCGTAATACTTTGAACACTTTAAGAATGTTTATATTAGATCAACGCGCTTCTATTTCAAGCACTAGCTTAACAACATTACGTCGACTCTTTGTTGATAAAAACGACAAGATAAAAATTAACAAACTTAACGTCTATTATGAAGATCGAATTGATTTAGAGAATTAATTTATGCAAATAAATATTTATTTCATCTTTTATCTTGTTCTAGCGAACAAGAAGACAATTTTCGCATTCACATTTCTTAGAGAAAGAGTTTAGCATTAACTTAAGTTAAACTTACGCAAATATTTGAAAAATTATGACGAAAATTCTCGTGCGATGTTTACGAATTTCGACAACTTTAAGAGAGAATTTCGAAGAATCTTTAAAACATTTAACGAAAAACAAATTGCGAAAAAAGTAATTTAACATCTAATTTAACGAATTTTTGCAACGAAGTACGTAGCAAAATTTTAAAAATATATCAATTTTATTAAGTGAAACGATGTCGCACTTATAACAATGTTTCGACGAAATCTTAAGAACAATCTCAAGAACGAAATTATGTGCGATGACAAATTCATTAACGATATATTTGATTTTATCGAAGTAGTTATCGATTTCGACAACAAACTATATAAAAGAGTTATAAAAAAAATACGATTAATTTTAAGAAAAAGCAAAAATCTTTTTTGAATTAACGATCAAATATTATTTGAGAGAATTTCGTTTTAATCAAAAGTATAGTAATCTAGACTATCGTGAGCTTGCATCTATGAAACTAAATTTTATTTAACGACGTAAAGAGAAGAATTTTAAGAAAAAGTAAGATAACAAATTTAAAAAAACGTGCTATTTATGTGATAAATCGAATCACTTCGCAAGAAATTGTCGATCGCAAAACTTAATAAATCGTCGATAGATCAATGCTATGTTAAAAGAGATATTTAATAGTTAGAACGATATTAGAAAGCAAATTGACACAAAGACGAACACTCTTAAGACTAGAATCGAACGATAATTATTATTTAATAAAAAATTTAAATCAATTATAGAAAGTTCTAGATAAAACATTATTAAACAAGGCACTCGCATCTACGCAAGAAGTTAACAATGTCATTAAAAGAATATGAGCAAAGAAATATTCAAAAACGTCATATTCTTATAGCTTAATCATAGATTCGAATATCGAAGACGATTGAAAGAATTTTTAAGAAATGCTAGAAAAGATTACGAAACAACTCGACGCTTTAGATAGCTCATCGAAGAAACGATAAAATAGTTAAATCGTAAATAAATGCGAGAAAGCGCTAGAAAGCGACGCCACTAAAGAAAAAAACATTTTCGACGAAATTAAACAACAATTGAATAATGTTAGTTTATCTAGATAGAAAATAAAGCAATCAAAGAGACATGCGACACTTAATTGAACAATTTGCTACAACGACTTATGCTAAACTTATCTAAAAGAAAAGAAAAAAGTTAATTAATTTTCTAGAAAGTTAAAGTTAGCAATCTAGCAACAAAAGAAAGCTTAGCGCAAATAGACGTTTGCAATAGAAATCGCAACACAAAAGCAAAAAAAAGTTCAAATTTTTTAATAAAAAGTATATCAAAGAAATGCAATATGTTAGCTCAACAATAGCAACTAAACTTAATAACATACGTACAATGTTTTATCACATCAATTAAGATTAATGATTGTTAATTCATCGCAATGATTAATTCTAGTGCAATAGATAATTTTATAACTAAAACTCTTGTAAAGAGAAAAGAATATTTTACTTAAAAGAAGTTTAACGCTTACAATCTAATAATTGTAGATGAAAATTCATTATTCGACAAGAATGAAAAAGTGAACAAAGAAACGAAATTATTATCAATAGCTATTTAGCAACATTACGAGAAACTAATCTTTAATATAGTGAAAATAATTATTTACAATATCGTTTTAGAAATGTCTTAATTGAAGCAACACAATTTAGAAATTAACTAAAATATATAAATACTTAGATTCGAACAATGTAATTACGCAATTCACATTCAATCTACGCATCAATAGCGTTCAATAATAAATAAAAAATAGAATCGAAATTTGATCGCAAAATGCGAATTTGCATTTTCGAAAAAAAAACGATTTAATCAAATTCGACTCGATAGATATCGACAAAAATTAACTAAATCACAAAGTTAAAATAAGTGAAGAAAATTACGAATCTTTTAAGAGATTTAAATTATTTGATATAACGAAGAAATCGCTAAAGTACGTATTACGAATATACAACAATTAAGAACATCTATTTTAAGAAAAGAAAACAATAAAGATTCTTTCTAAACATTAATCGTAAAATTATGAAATTAAATTTAAATTAAACAAGCAATTTACGTTTAAACTTATATATGCTTTATTCGAAAGAAAGCTCGAAGTATTTCGCGAATACTTGACAAAAAATGAAAAGAAAGAATTTATTAAAAAATTCCAATTATAAGCAAGATACTTGATTCTCTTTGTATCTAAGAAGAACGAAACTTTTCGTTTATGTGTCGATTATCAAAAGCTAAATTATATTACGATCAAGAATCGATATTCATTATTTAATATTAACGAATTTCAAAATTAACTATTTGAAGTCAAGTATTTTATCAAACTAGATCTACGAGAAGCGTACAACTAGATTAAAATAAAAATAGAGAAAGAGTAAAAAATAGCTTTTCGCACACGATATAAACTATACGAATATACGATAATGTTATTTGAGCTCACAAACGTCTTGACAACGTGTCAAGAAATAATTAATAATGCATTACAACAACATTTGAATCGATTTGTTATAGCATACTTGAACGACATCATAATTTATTTAAAAATTTTGAAAAAACATATTATTCATGTTTTCAAAGTATTGAAATATCTAAATAAAAAAAACTTACATCTTAAATCAAAGAAATGCGAATTTCATTAAGAAAAAATTGATTTTCTTAAATTTGTTGTAAAATAATACGAAATACGCATAAATCTCAAAAAGTTACGAGCAATTAAAGAATAAAAATCATTTATTAATGTCAAAAAAGTGCAATTCTTTTTAGATTTCCTAAACTACAACAAAAAATTTATTAAAAACTACTTCGTTAATGCGATATTATTAACGAATTTTACGAAAAAAAATACGTTATAGATATAAGAATTTGTAGAAAAAAAATCATTTTAGAATCTTAAGCTAGAATGTTTAAAAAAATCAATATTAAAGATGTACAATTTACAATTATTAAGTAGAATTAAAATTGACGCATTGAATCTAATTATCGATGCATGCTTTAATTAAGAGCATGAAAATATATAACATTTAATAACATATCTTTTAAGAAAACTCTTATTAATCGAACAAAATTAAGATGTTTACAATAAGAAATTATTCGCTATTGTAGTCTTCTTGAAGTCATGAAAAGTATACATTGAAGAATCATTAAAACTTACGATTCTTACGAATTATAAAAATCTTGTGCATTTTATTATTATTAAATAGCTTAACAAAAAACAAATATAATAATTAGAATAACTCGAACAATACAAGTTCAAAATACAATATATTTTAACAAAAGATAATGATAAAGCAAACGCACTCAACAAAAGAAATAATTATATAAAAACGAAAAAATCGTTTAATTACAACATACTTAAAATTAATAAAAACAAATCACTATTAGTTAACAAATACGAATTGAATGTTACATTACAAATACTTCAAAACAATACAAAAGAGTTTTTAATAAAGAAAGAAAAACTTTAAATATCTATTAACAAAATTGATAAATATATAAGAGAACATCATGACGAATTATTGCAAAAGCATTCGAGAATGATCAAAATTCTTTAACTTTTACGTTAGCATTATTAGTTCTTACAAATAAGACAAGTTGTCAAAACATATATTAAACGATATCTTAATTGTTAGTAGAACAAACATGATACATATGCAAGCTATAACGAAATTCAATATTAGAAATTATTTAAGTCGTCATAGAATAAAGTTACGATAAACTTTATTATTAAGTTGTCTAAGTTAACGAACTTAGCAATTAAGAACAAATATAATTTAATACTAATAATGATTGACAAATTTATTAAGTATTCACATATTATTGTATGCAAGAAAAAGTTTATCGTAGAACAATTAAAATACATTATATTGAATCGACTTATACGATATTATAATATATTCAAAGAATTAACTAGTGATAAAGACAAGCTTTTCACGTCTAATTATTAAAAGACGCTTTTTTCAAAGTTAAATACAAGACTTCGAATGTTCATTGTTTATTATTCGATTACGAATAATTAAATAGAACGAACAAATTAGAGTTTAAAGCATTATCTAAGACATTACGTCAACAATACTTATAGCAATTGAGTATCACTTTTATTTATGACACAATTAGCATTAAATGCAAAGATTTCGAATATCATTAAGATAACTTCGTTTTTCGTCAATTATAATAAAGAATTTAATCTCTTTGAAAAAGAACGAAAGCATTTGTTGACGCAATTAGTTATCGAAAGAATAGCAATGCTAAAAAAGATATACGACAACATCTTGATAATGCAAGAAAGATCGATCAAGTATTAGAACAAAAAACGAAAAACGACATCTTAACTAAAAGAGAAAGATAAAATTTATCTTTTTACAAAAAATTTTAGAACAAGAAAGTTAAGCAAGAAATTAAATCATGTTAAAGTCGAATCGTTTCTCGTTAAAAAGACTAAGAAACTAGTCAACTATAAACTCGATTTACTTAAGAACGCCAAAGTATTTCTAGTATTTTATATCTTATTATTGAAATTAGTCGATCTTAATACGTTTATATAGAAAAAATTTTATTATAAAGCTTAAGAAGAAAGTTGATACGAAGTGAAAACAATTCTAAAGCAACAAGGTCAAAATTATCTAATCAAGTGAAAAGAATATTCTATCTCAAAGAACACATAAGAACTTAAGAATAATCTTGATAATTGCTATGATCTTATTTAAAGATTTTATCAACATTCGAAAAATCATTCAACATAGCGAGGAAAGACCAAGACATGTTCACGCACGATTTGGTCGCACGAACACATTTCGAACACTTCAAACGAGACGAGAAGTCTTCCATAACAATATAGAAATAACTAGAGAGAGAACAACGTTCACAAGCAATATTTATTAGTGTATTGTAGCGTTCGATTTCGAATGCAATACGAAGGCAACTTTGTTGCTAACGAGACATGATAAGAGACGTTTAACTTTCGAGACGAAAACCTTTGAAGAGAAAGATAGTGTTACGAGTCTAACTTGAAACAATGTGATATATTAATTACAACGCAACATGTAGTACGAAGCACAATTGTCTACATGTTCGACGACTTGACAAGCGAACAACGTTCGACATGTTCGACAACGAGTTAAGCGAATAGCGTTCAACATGTTCGATAGCGAGCTAAGCGAGTAGTGTTCGACATGTTCGACAACGAACATAGCGAACAAGAAGAATCTTCTTTAATATATAAATCTTCTAAACACGACTCTTTTATGAATCGTATTTAACTTATCTTAAGTCTTGATTTATTGTTACGATTGCCAAAGTTGCAAACCCTTGTTATCAAGTGATTGCTTGCATTGCCTAAAGACGTCTACAAATCTCTCCCATAGCATAATTCTCTCTAATATCTCTCATGGAAGTACTAGCGTAACATATGTTCGATGAGCGAACATCGCGAACAATGATGTTTGTTATGTTCGATAAACGAACAAGGCGAGCAATCTATATTTTCTTAGTATATAGAAACTAGAAATACGACTCTCTTATAAATTGTATTCAACTTATCTTAAGTCTTTACTTATTGTTACTTTGATTCATTAAATCACTTGTGAAGATTTATTAAACATAAGATTGTCTATAGTTGCAATTCTTGTTATCAAGTGATTGCTTGCATTGCTTGAAGACGTTTACAAATCTCTTTAATAGCATAACTCGCTCTAATACTTTTTACGAAAGTACTAGCGTAACAATGCTAAGATAATTCGAGTAATTCGAGATTAGTCTTGAGAACGTTCGAAGAGCGACAAGAAGCTTGCATTTGAGAGATCAAAAAAGACTTGACAAAAAGCATACTTTTAATGTTCGAAATGCGCACAAACTCTCGCAGCACTTCGAATAGATCTTTGCTTGTTACTCGTTTACATCATAGTAATTTGTATAACAAAATCGAACGATTCGTAAGATTTCTACGCGAGAGTAATGTGCAAATAGAAGCATCTTCTATAGTTGCGCAATTGATTGCGCGTAATTGACTACGCGTGATTGATTGCGCGTGATTGACTACGCGTAATTAATTGCGCGTAGTTGATTGCGCGTAATAGATAGTGTTCGTAGATTGCGTTCGACGAGTCTTGACAACACGAGTAATAGCTAGATGACGTTTGACGTATTTCTTAAATTTTTGATAATGCTTGAGATTAGCTCGAAGTCAACTAAATCTACTAATGTAGCTTTAGGACTAAGACATCGACACAACGATCCTAGAAGCCCTAGGTCGCTAATAGAATTCTTAGAGAGTTATTTCGAATTGTTGATGTGTCGAAAACGTTGTTAAGCAATATAAGTATTAACTTCTTAATAATTTTTTTATTTAGAATCTTTTATAAAGTTTTTGTGTTTGTCTTGTTTTAATTCTTCTTTCTATAAGCTTCGCGATTATTATGTGTAAATTAAATATTATGCATATAGAATAATAATTTAAGTAATTGTTTATATTCTTTGCGATGTCGCATTTAATAAAGCTTTTATACAAATTTTAAATAACAAAAATAAAATTAATAATACTTTGTTTACTTTCTTGTCTTTAAGTAATTGTATCTTTTGATAATATTCTCTTTAATTTAAGTTTTTTCGTTATAATTACTAGCTTATAAGAATCTATATTAGCTTTTACTTTGTTATTATCTTATTTAAAATAATAAAGATTAAAGTTTCTTATTACAATATATTTGTTATCAACTTTTTTCGCTAACGTTACGCGTAAAAGTAATAAATTACTTTTGTTCTTATTGTTTTTGCACAAATTGTAAATATTGTATACGTTAATTGTTCTTTTTTTCGCTAATCTTAAAGTAAGAGAGCAAAGATTCTTAAATTTGTACGTTATTATGTATAAGACAAACGCTATATGCTTATTAACAAAAAAGTATATTTTAATATTCTTATTGTTTATATAATATAGCTCGAAGTGCTAATTCAATCTATTGTTCGTAATAAATTAATAAAAATTTCTTTATAATTCTTAAATAATTAATATGTTAAAATGTTAAAATTTGTAATATCTTTATTTTCGAATAATAATATTATAATTTTTAATCTAAATTTGTTAACGTTATATTATAATATTAATAAAGTACAATTTCCTAATATAATTGCTAGCTAGAGCAAATTATCGTATTAATATTCTTTAATATTAACAATATTTCATTAATTTCTAAATAGAAATTCTCTTTGTTCAATTCTTTATATAAAATTCTTTCTCTTTTCTTATTTAATTTTGCAAGTAATATAAATCGAAAGTTTTGTTTTTAACTTATTAATGTTTGCAATAAATTTAATGTCTTTGTTTTTTTAAAAATAACTTCTTTTATTAATCTTTTGTTGTTTTATTTTGTTGTACATTCTTTGCTTATAATTTTCGATTTGTCTAGAATTATTAATTATAATTTTAAATAATCAAAGTTCTTATTTTTACTAGAGTAAAACTTGTTCTTAATTATTATTATCTTTTTAATTAAAAATCGATATAATATATTCTTCTTTTCAATAATTATTTGTTGTATTTTTTTTCGCTTTTTTAAGCATTTTTTTGGTTATAATTTATAATCTTTTTTATATAAATAGCATTTAAATTTGAAGTTTATCAAGCAAATCTTAAAATTAATAACGTAAGATTTAACGCTATAATTGTATTTCTTCTTTCTTATATATTAAATCATAATATACTCGTAATAATAATATTTAAAATATTGTATAATATTGTATAATTTGTTGTATATTAATATTCTCTTAATTTGCTTATTTATTATTAAGTTAAAATTAAAAATAATATTAAGATTTTTAATATTAAGATTTTTATAATTATAAATGCGTATTTTTGATTTTGAGCAAATTGTTGTTATCTTTAATCGATTTATACTATCTTTATATTTCTAGACTTCTTCATATTTTTATTTTTATTTTGTATTTTTTAAATAATTGTTGCACGCAATTTCGCACTTTTAAGATTTTATTTTTTAATTTTTACTTTGTTAATTATTATCGCGTATATCGAAATAATTGCTTTTTTTTAATATAGCAATCTAAGTATTGTTAATTCTTAGCTTAATAATTTTCTTTTTATTAATTGTATAAATTGCGATGTCTTTACTAGAAAACTTCTTTATTACTTTAATATCTTTGATTGCTATTTCGAGTTATATAATACGTACGTTAATATTCTTAATTATATTTTAGAAAAATGTTTTTTACAATACTTATTTTTGGTTTGTTATTGTTTAGACGTATAATAATTTTTGCGTTCTTACTAACAATTAACTTTGATTTTAAAATCGTAAACGTTTTTAAAACACTTTTGAAAAAAATTATAAATAATTAACTTTAAGAGTTATTTTTAAAGTAATAAAGAAAAATAAAAAAAATAGATAAAGAGAAATCTATTATAATTTTGCGTATAATTGTAATGTCTTTCTTTATTTTTTTATAATTGCAATTAATTTTAATAATTAACTTGTCAATAATGTTTATTACGTTTGTTTGCATAAATTAATTTCTTAATAGCTTTAAATAGCGAGCTATTTTGTCGAGCAATTATTTTACAATAAATATAGACATAATTTTCTTTTTCTTTTTCTAAATATAAATAAGCAAATCTTTAATATTAACATGCAAAATAATATCGTACTCGTAAATGTCTTCGAGAAAGTATTAATTTATTGATGATTAATTATTTCTTCTTATTATAATTATTAAGTATTAATCGATGCGCAACAATTAGACAATTCGAATAACGCGTCAATTGATACAATTGCACGTTGCGTTAATAAGTAATTTTCAAAAATTAAATTTGAGCGTGTTCGAAAGTTTTTATTACATGTAGGTAAGATATAAAACGTGATTGCAGCATCGGTCTTGGCTAGGAGTTCACCTAGGTTTGGTCTTGAAAAAGGGGAACCCTACAGGTGGCCTGAGCTGGAAGCTAGCCGCCGATCTTCTTGGCGTGTAGATGCGGCGTCGATAATTTCCAACGACACGTTGGCTATTCAATCCACTCCTAATCGGACAATTTGAAACTCACTCAAGGAAGCTTCCGCACCACTCGCATTCTGAGCGATGCAGGAAGCATGATGACGGGTAATTGAAAGCCCTGTACTCTATCAATTTCTTCACACTCCTTTCCGGCGCAGCCTTGAGCTGAGGCCTTTCCCCTTGCTTCCACATCACGATCTTGACTTCATTTCTTTCTGGTCCTTTGCGATACCTTCGGCGACCCTGACGGAGCACGAAAGTACTGCAGTATGATGGCGACACGGTCCGGCGAGACGACTGGGGCAGATCTCGGTCAGGAGCTCAGGAGAAGGAATGTTCCGGCAAAAGAGGGCAGCAATGGGACAATATCCAAGTCGCCTGAAGCCGAGGACAGAAAGAAACCTCGGAAGGTATTCCGCCAGCTTCCAAACCATGACTGAGTACTCACACGTGCAAAGCAGACCCAATTCTCAATTCTTCAGACCCTGGACGAATACGAATTTCTGATCGCCCCCCTAATCTTCACCGCTCTAGCTTTCTTTACACGGATGTGGAAAATAGGCCTATCGCCAATTGTGACCTGGGATGAAGCCCAGTATGTCACTGATCAGGCTCCAGCGTACCCTTCTACATTGTCAGGGATGCCCGCTGACAGTCACTGTTCTACAGCTTTGGCAAATTCGGATCACATTACCTAAAGCGAGAATTCTACTTCGATGTTCATCCCCCGCTTGGCAAGATGCTGGTCGGTCTTTCAGGCTACATGGCGGGGTACAATGGGTCCTTCGAGTTCAAGTCCGGCGAGACTTACCCTGAAGAGCTGAATTACACCTTTATGCGCCTCTTCAACTCGACATTCGGAGCTCTCTGTGTACCAGTCGCCTACTACACCGCGCGCGAGCTAAACTTCAGGAGACCGGCTGTATGGCTCGTGACGCTAATGGTGCTGTGCGAGAACTCATACGCCACGATCTCAAGGTTCATCTTGCTAGACTCGATGCTGCTATTCTTTACGTTCACTACGACGCTATGCTGGGCAAGATTCCACCGATTGCGGCATGACAGCTTCTCACCGGAGTGGTTCCTATGGCTGTTCCTTTCCGGATTCAACATCGGCTGCGTATGCAGTGTCAAATGGGTAGGGCTTTTCTGCACAGCCCTGGTTGGACTATACACTGCGGAAGATCTGTGGAACAAGTTCGGAGACTTGGAGATGCCAAAGGTACTACATCGGGTACGCGACAAGGGCTCAGCTAACGTTGTGTAGGTCGAGCTTGCCACGCATCTAGCAACCAGAGTGGTCGGACTCATCTTCCTCCCATTGCTTGTTTACATGTTCTCGTTCTATGTCCACTTCCTCGTACTGGAGAACAGCGGGCCCGGCGACGCTCAGATGAGTTCACTTTTCCAGGCGAATTTAAGAGGCACCGAGGTCGGCAAGGACAGTCCGCTAGAGATTGCTTATGGTTCTCGGGCTACACTGAAGAATATGGGCTATGGCGGTGGCTTGCTGCATTCTCACGTACAAACCTACCCCGAGGGCTCCCAGCAACAGCAAGTCACCTGCTACCACCACAAAGATGCAAACAACGACTGGTTCTTTTACCCTAATCGCGATAAGCCTCTGTACGATCCCGAGGCACCCATCGAGTACGTGGCCGACAAGGACGTGATTCGTCTCATTCATTCCCAGACTGGTCGCAATCTCCACTCCCATGCTGTCTCCGCCCCAGTCACAAAAGGCGACAATGAAGTATCATCCTATGGGAACACCACAATTGGCGACGAGAAAGATCACTGGACCGTCGAAGTTGTGGACGACGCTGCTTCGAGAGACAGATCCAAGATCCGGACTCTGACCACCTCTCTCCGGTTTAAGCATACCGCTCTCGGCTGCTATTTGCGTGCTGGAAACGTCAACCTGCCTCAATGGGGCTTCAAGCAAATCGAAGTTACCTGCGTCAAGGAGAACAAGCCTCGAGACGTATACACACACTGGAACGTCGAATCGCACTGGAACGAACGACGTGAGTCCCCATCCTGCTCAGTCACCCACACAGACCCACTAACATTTCACTTAGTACCTGCCAGCGACCCCGGTTCGTACAAATCGCCCTTCCTCCGGGACTTCATGCACCTCAACGTCGCCATGATGACCTCCAACAACGCCCTCGTCCCCGACCCCGACAAGCAAGACGACCTCGCCTCCCACTTCTGGCAATGGCCCCTCCTGCACGTCGGCCTGCGCATGTGCGGTTGGGACGACCACATCGTCAAGTACTTCCTGCTCGGCAACCCCTTCGTCTACTGGGGCAGCACGGCCTCGCTCTTCTGCCTCGGCGCCCTCGTGGCCTGGTACGCTGTGCGCTGGCAACGCGGCTACGACGAGCTGACGCCCGCCGAGATCGACCAGATTCATTACGGGGGGCTGTACCCCCTCGCTGGGTGGTTTCTGCATTATATGCCGTTTGTGGCGATGGCGAGGGTTACGTACGTGCATCATTATTACCCGGCGCTGTATTTCGCGATCTTGACCATGGGGTTTGGGGTCGATTGGGTGACGCGGCCGCTGGCGAGGAGGAATAGGGCGGTGGAGTGGGCGGTGTATGGGATGCTGTATGTGGTTGTCGTGGGCTTGTTTTGGATGTTCAGGGCGGTTGTTTTTGGGATGGAGGGGAGTAATCAGCAGTGGAGGCATTTGAAGTGGTTCGATAGGTGGCGGATTACGGACTAGATGTCTCTCTGGGATGTGGGAGGGGGAGAGTGAAGGCTGCAGGTGGGAAGGGAGATTGGTGGGAAGATGTGTAGGACTAGGGAGGAGGTTTTTCTCTATGCGCTATCTTCCTCGATTTAGGTAGGCACTCGAACTATGATTATTACTCGCTTTGTACACACGGCATGAAAATCACGCGTTCGATCCTTTGAATCCAAGAACATCCTAGATGACGACAAATGGGTTTCCGCCACAACAGCGTCCCGCCCAAACGCAGAGTCGTTTCTCAAGTCGTTGCTGCGTGCAAGAAAATTCTCCTTGCTCTTCTCACGCCCTGATTTCCTTCTCCTACAGATATCACGGCGCTCGCGATCGACTCTCGGAATCTCGAACAGTGCAGAGGTTACATAAGCTACAGAGACGAGGAGCTTCATCTCGCAGACTCGCTGCTGTGGTCGCGGGATGTTATTGGTGTTGGCTAGGGGCCACGAATGAAGCTATAACCTGCAAGAGAGAGAGAGGGAGAGGGTGTGAGACGACAAAGGGCATGTACGTGCAGCCACGATCTGTCCATATCATTCGTCCTTCAATCGTTACAACCCAGCCCAACTCCAACCTACGAAACCACCATCTCGAACCCTAGTGTTGTAGTGATGGGTATCCGAATAATCCCCCTACTCCCCATCCCCCAACCCCCCAAAATCTCACAAGACAGGCTGTCTCTGCCAGGACTCACGGTCCACTTCTCAGTCTTCGGGTCAATGCAGCAGCCACGTTGTCTCATGCAAGCGATGTGCCGCAATTATTGAGGAGATGGGATATGAGGTTCTCGAAGAACTGGCGTTTCGCACGGTACCTGCTCGCATGTCTGAGAGCCTGAGTGGCAACGACTGGCGCTTGGAAACTCGGATACTCTTTGTCGGTTTGCCGCTTTCACAGTGGATCCTCAGTGGTCAATTGTTCCATAGTCATCGAGTGAGGAATTTCCTTGATAGGGATCGTATGATAAGCTTGGCCAGCCCCTGGATGCGGCACCCTGGCGGTGGGTGGAATGGAGAGACAGGTGGGAGAATTTGGCATTGACCGACATGAAATGTCGGCAAACAAGACATGGCTGACTGAGATGGGTGAGACATGTCCCAGCCCTCCTTGCTGTTCATACCTGCGATTTCGGTCTGCAGCTTGAGGGGTACGGTCCATCATACGGCAGAAGACTGAGAATGACGTTTTGGAGGCTGGTGCGCCATTTGCGATCGATTACTTGGAGGAAGAATTCTGTTGTTCTTGCTTTGAGAACCAGATACGAGCAGAGATGATGGGCTAAGCGAGCAGTAGGATCCCAACACCCATACGGAACGTCGTTGATGGATCTCGCGTAGTTAGCCAGTATATCGAACAGAACGACACAGAAAGGCAGCCTTTGATAGAAAAGACTGACCAGACGAAGCGCTTGATATCCGATAGATCCTGTGGAATCGACCACGCCTGCGGGTGAGACGACAGATGGGTGTGATAAGGGTGTACTAACCAACAAGGAAACTTTCAACAGTGGTTATCTCAACCTCCGTGGCGAAGGAGAACTAGAAGACGAGTCGACCCTTTTCGTTGCTTCTGGCAGTCGGTGTCCTGCTGCTGATAGCATATGCCTGAATCACAAGGCAACAGCACGTTCCATATTGCCTGGAGGGCTAGAAAGAGCCGAAACAGTATATGTGTATGACTCCTTCTATGCTACGAGGATGAACTTGCTAAAGACGCAGATATCGTCTTCCTCATGCGGTGATATTCACATTTTATAGGATTCGAATGGCTATTTTAAGCAGTCGAGACATATTCTCGCAACAGCAAAGTGGACTTGTGGTGATCTGTTGAAGATTGTCGCTTGTATTGCTCGGATCTTACGTTCTGGAGAACAGTACAGCTCTGCCTGTCCTTGAGGAGGGATGCGAGAGCGGCAGGCTTTTTTTACTGGCGTAGACGATGAGGTTAGGGGCTCTCGGTGGGTTTCTGGAGCCTCTGCGAAGAAGCAGCACTTGCTAGCACGCTTGTATATGGGCACCAGAATAAAGTAAGGCAGGCCACTCGCTGGAACAAGAAGTACGTCCTTCTGTTCAAAGCAGCGTGCAAAGTCGATCGAAAAAGCTACAGTATCGTAATATCAGAGGCGCTCGTCAGTCGTGGACGCCTTGATGGTTCTTGATCGGCCGAGAGTCTAGCGAGCTTCAGTCGTATCCAGCACTACGGTAGTAGACGTCGACCTCACGTTCAATAGCTGTGTAGCATGTTGATGATAAGACGCTCCCCGCGCGGCTACCGTTGGGTCCAACAATGGCGAGGTCGAAGAGATCCGTCTCTTTGCGGTGATTGATCTCCCAAGTGAGCCAAGCATTACAATTGCTAGTAAAAATAAAGTAAGCAACAGGCACTCCGGAGCTGTAGGCGAGAGAGAGCTGCGGGCGGACAGAGTAGAAGCTCTCAGCAGAAGCAAAGCCTTAGAGATATTGGGATTTTGACATAAGAAGGGTCAACAGGAGAAGGCAGCTAGTAACGCTTGCCCTGAAATTCCGCCTCAGTTCTTTCCTCGCCGTCCTCGCCTTCTTGCGCTCCCTATTTGCAGCCTTGAGCTCGGGGTTGGCCTTGACAGCCGCCCTCCTTGCCTTCTTCCGCTCCTTTCGTGCTGCCCTTCGCGCTTCATGATTGGTGTCAGTGGAGTCATATGGCTTGTGCTGGCGCTTTTGTCGGCCCTTGCCGACTTGTGCTTGCTGATGGGCTCTGCGACGCTCGGTGCGGGCTTTATTCCTCGTTAAGCGCCGCGCCTGGTTAATTTCCTGGGCGGCACGCCGTTGAGCTCTATGGCTCACTAAAGCTTGTCAGTAGATGTAACTGGGTATGTTGACATGGTGATTCAGTTACGAGAATTATCATCTTCGAAGATTGCATGCTCGCTCCCACTGCCAGAGGTTTCTGATAATCACTGTCAGTAGATTGGACGTGACGACAAGAGAGCTCGCCTACTAGTCAGAACACACAGGACATCGTCGTCACTGTCCATATCTTTCGTGCGTTCTTCTTCGCTATCTGAAATTTCCGTACCCTCCTGATAGTGGTGGCAGTCAACAAAGATTGAGACATTCCGATAGCCATTAGAGTCCACGTCATCACCGTCGTAATCATGCTCTGGGTTGAAGAGTAATTTATGACCAGAGTTTATTTTCAAAGCCATTGTGTCTACTGCAAGATTTTCATGCTACATGGCAAGAGTAAGCCCTGATATTTACGCCAAGTGTGCCGTGTGTACTCACCTTAGTAGGTTGATAGCTAAGGTAGACAGGAGGCTGATAGGTAAGGTTGGGCAGAGACAATGAGGTTCCCACGGTAAATAGTATAACATGAGGTTCCGGTATTGTAGCTGGGTCAACAAGAGAAAACTGGTGGGAGGATCTTGACGAAAGAAGAGGAAAGTGGAGGAAGTCGAGGGATGGAGCACGTCCGGGTAGTGGGCTGGAAAAGTGGGTCACCATTCAATATTCCGTCATGGCCCACTTCCAAATGTGGATTCGTGTTACACGCAGGCGAGGCCGCGCCGGAAAGGCATGCGCCTCCAGCACCTTAGCGAAGACAGTGGGGAGGCTCACCACTGTACTTGCGTGATTACCATGCATTGATGGCATGGCATGCGCTCGCGCTTTGTTGAAAGTGAGAGTAAGGTAACGTGGCACAGGCTAACAGGCTACTTGTAGGAGAGGTCTGGCTTTCCTTATCTTCACATTGTTCAGGTAATTCTGGCACGACATAGCAACATACGGGGGCCCAGCTATCAAACCAGTGGTCCTCTCGTTCTGGACGATACTGGCATCTAGCGAGGCAGGAGAAAAAAGACGTTATGAATAATAATTGAGGAGTTGGCGTAAGGTGCCACAAGGTCCGAATCCACACCTTGAAGTCGAAGGTTCTCATTCAGCTGCAGCATGGTGCAGTCAGTCCGGGATAGACGTTGAAGGAATGATTGGGAGCTCCCCAACCAGTAGCGTAAGCTGTTACACGACCTGGAGCGATATAGGAGCATCCGGAGTTCCCGTTCGATTCTGGTGGACAGGTCGTCCAATTTGAACGTTGAAGGCCCCGAGATCAAGATTTGCCAACTACCAACGTATGGTCCTGCTGCTCCGAATATACGCCGCATCTGGGGTCACATACTTCCATCCTGCTGCGTGAGGAGCCATCGGTCTAGAATAGACACAAGACTGACATGCCTTGAACTCGCATCCGGCATTGGCAACGTAAGGATTTGCTCGTCCGGAACAAGCACAGCAAACGCGTGGCTTGAATCCGCATTTGGCAACGTAAGGTACTGCACCTTCGACCGTCAATCGAACACAGCCCACTTCCCGGCTTGCGAAGGTTGCATCCCTTTCTTCCTAGCCTTGGTGCAGTCGAGACCTATTTAGCAAGTATCCCAGTTAGAGGTGTGTTGATGGCCGAGTAGGTGGAGAAAGTAGAGGTAGAGGAGGAGAAGAAGGTGGTGGTGGTAGTGGCACGAGCTGTTTCCTATAGTGTCAACATGCAAGGAATGTGAGACGACTCGCTCACTCTTGCTCTTGTCGGAACTAAGCACGACTGATTTGATCACTTAGAGCCTTGATACTGTGATTTCTGTGAAACCCACGCTAACGAGCATGGGCAGATAATGTTGGCTTAGATAGCATCAGCCACGACTGTCACCATTATGCTGAAATGCGACGAGCACAAGCACGCCGATTAGTAGACGAGGGCCCATGATCACGAAGAAACAGAATTCCTTATCCTTGGTCAGCACCAGAAGCGGACCTGATTGGCGAAATCAGGTCGCTGTCTCTTCACCGCTTTCAGCCTGTGTACTGGAGTAATTAGTAGTTTTGCAGCATGCTACTTATACGAGGTACATCGTGCTGCGTAGCATAATGTTATGTGCTTGATGGATAAGTTGACGATGTGAGATTGGACCCTGGACGACTCCATCACGTGACAGGCGTGGCAGCTGAGCCAATAGCAATCAGCTTGCTCGAGGTTTGTTCCGAGTACTGTGCGAAGGCACTACGGTGAACAGATCGCGTCAAGTTAGGTTTACTAAGGCATGATCCTTTCTCGCTCTTCTTTGGTACATACCCATTGTCGCTGCATAGGCTGGACCCCCGTTGGATGTGTCTGCACCTCTACCATACTTTGTATTCGAAGACCGTTGTTCCGCTGCTGTTTCTGGTGCAGATGGGCGCTTGTAAGCCACAGGCATTGTAGCTTCGATCAAGACTTCGTCTCAAAGGAGCAAAGCGTGCCTGACCAGCTCGGTCAACGTGAAATAAGAGTCTTAAAAGATGCAGCAAGGGATTGATAATATTACTAAAGGCTCTGAGTGAAAGACGCACCTCTTCGAGATGATAGGCTCAGGGAAGGCGTTCCGACAAAAAAAAGCGAGCGTGGCGATGTCTTCTTGATGCTGTATGCTAGCTGCTTTTCGAGGGAGGTAAAAGAGGCAAAGTGATCCGATGTAACGAGATGAAGTACGAATTTAAGTCCACCAAGTCTATATTATTATCCCAAGCGTTGGCACCTTTAGGTGCTGCATTTGCTCCGTAACCCGATTGAAAACCCTTCCTTTGCGGTGCATTTGTAGGCCCTTCAGCCAAGTCACTGATATCCTGTGATGTTTTACCGCTTTGGCAATGGACCATCACTGGTCGTTCGGCCCATCGCCATCTCGTCAGCACGTCTGAACATGCAAAATGTTTGGTTCTGGTCGAGCCAGCCAGAAGAATTAGCACCCTGCCACCGCATAGGATACGACGAAGCTACCGTAGGGAATTAAGTCCGTAGCCTCCGGGCATCCCTCTCAGCCATGGTTATAATGATAAATCACCCCTCTCCGATGAAAATACATATTAAGCCTTTCGATATCAGCAACCTGAGTGCTTAAGCACACCCTAGTCGACTCACCACTCCGGTCTCCGACCCCACTGGCCCACCATACAAGGGCGAAAGATCCGATAATCCGTCGATCGGACATCCTCCAACCGAAATATACATGCCGCTTCAGCAATACTTCAGGCCTCATTGTATAAGGTCCTGCAGGTGAACATGATGGAAGCAGGTGTCCCGCCCTCTGCTCTTAGACATTGCCAGTCCACTTCCTTGAGGGGATCATTGAACAACTCCTTTAGGATCAGGGTGCGTATCTCGATAGGGAGCGCCAGTAGGCGACAGTCTTGACTTGTGTCTTTAGAACCGTGGCATGTTGGTGGGGTATCGCGGATGGTAGATTGGGATGAGGGCTGTTTCTATTGCGTGGCCACGGTCGTGGATCGAGTCTTCCCAGACTCCGTCAGGGCGGGCTTCGTGTCTTTCACGATACGCTCAGCGTAGCATCTGAAGACATAGCAAGGTCGGATCTTGTTGTCAGTGACAAGGCGCCTGCCGATAAGTTGTCCTCCCATGGTAGATCGTCAAGCGGTGAGTCTTCCCAAACCGCAGAATCTCCGCGACCGCTCGGCATCGTTCATTCTCTTGATTCGCGCGGCGCAGCTGAGGCAATAAGAAAATGCTGAGTGGATTTGATGGGAATTGATGTAGCTGGCTTGGTGAGCGAGTATTTCGTTTCCTGGCTAGCTGCCGGATTATCGCGGAAGGCTGAGGGACTGCTATAATATATATCATACTTGCATTTACCATTGAACAAGTCAACATACTCAATCTGTTCTTTCATCATCATATCCACTTCTTCACCAGCTCCACTTCCGCATCAAATCTGTTCTTTTATCGTCAAGTCTACTTCTTCGCCAGCTTCATATCCGCATCGCAAAATGCGTCTACTAACAAGCCTCCCATTCCAGCTGCTCTTTGTCTCTTTCTTTCTTGCCATCATTACCGGCACGACGGCCAAGGAGACCGACAAATCTCACCGCTTGCAAGCAACCGATGGACAAGTTGGAGAAACAGTTAGCAAATTCCCAATAATAAAACGTAAGAGCGCAGTATCACCTCCATCTACACACCTACTAAAATCCACAGTCCCTCAAGGGACAGGCGTCTGGCATGATCTCTGGAACACCGGCAAGACCGTTACCCTCGACAAAAGAGCCGAAACCAAAGATGTAACGCAAGCAATCGACGGAGAGGCGGACAGCAAACTCCCAACAATAAAACGTAAGAACATCGCGCATTACCTCCGCCTACCCAACGCGCTAATGTCTTATCACAGCCGATCAAAGGAAAGGCTTCTGGCACGATCTCTGGTACGGAGGCAAGACTCACTATGTCTCCCAAAAAACCGCAACCGTACCCAAAAAACATAACGCAAGCAGTCGACGCAAAAACAATCAGCAAACCCCCAAAGATACCATGTAAGAACGTTGAGCATTACCTCCATCTACCCAACGCGCTTATATTCTTTCACAGCCGATCAAAGAAAAGGTTTCTGGCACGATATCCTCTGGTGGAACTCGTGGGACAAGACCAAAAATCTCGACAAGAGAGGCGCCACCGTAACGAAATACGTGACGCGAACAGCGACTGTCACGGTGGTCAAGACCAAGACGCCGGGTACCACGGTGCGGATGACGGATACGGTATACAAGACTAAGATCAAGACGCGGACGATCTCGGTGAATGGGAAGGCGGTCACTACTAGTGATAGCGAGGCGGTTTGGGAGAGTGGTGGGTACAGTGCACAGTGCAGTGGTAGTGTGCTCGCGGGGGTGGTGTTGGCGGTGGTGATGGTTGTGTATGCATGATGCTATTTATTGGGGGGATTGGGTTGTTGTTGATGTAGAGTAGATGGTTGATCGGTTTCTTTTCTGGGAGGGCTTAGTGTAGACATTGATATAGGATGACGGTGCTAGAATGCTGTGTACACCCTAGAGACTCTTGAAGTGGATTTTCGTAAGTTTGTCATATGTGGGGGGCCGACCCAGAGAAGGAGGTACCAAGAGGAGATCTTCTTCTCGAGATCCGATGAAGACCTCAGAACCCTGAAGCGGCTAGCGTGATCCCTACATCAAACCGCCTTGGGGTTTCCAGGTTCTCTGTGGAATAGGTGGCATATGGTGCCGATTAGGCATAGTTCAACACAAGGTAGCGGTGCATCCGGTACGAAAACCAGTACCGAGTTCACCTTCTAGCATATGCTCAAACGATGCTCGACTTGAGGGTCCCTACCGGTCTCCCAGTCCATCATCATCGCGTCGAGGAGCGCTAGGGATCAACACCCCGTTTCTTGCCAGAGCGTGGGATATGATATGAGCTGGGACGGGTTGGCTCGAGCGGCTCCACGCCCTGAATGGACTCATGAGCTGTAACGGAACGTCTAAACAGACATGAATGTATTGATGGGAGGTCAGGGACAGGCCTCATGCCTCACCCCTCCTCCATCAACTCCGCCAACTCCCTTTCTTCTTCCTCCGTCAGGCCCACGCCTGCGCTCTGGCCCTCGCCATCATCCTCCTCTCCACCCCCACCTTCTCCCCTCTCCCTCCTCTCCTCTTCCTCTCTAGCCTTCAGCTTCGCAGCCGCAATATCCCCACCGCTCAACCCCCATCGCCTCACCGTCCCATCCACACTGATCGACACCACCTCCCTCCGTGCTTCCAGCACCACCAACCCCGTAATCTCATCATAATGCCCCTCGTAGCTCCACTCCAGCTCCCCAGTCTCTGCATCCCAGATTTTGACCTCCTCGCTTCGTCCCGCTGTGATGATCAATCCGCCCTCTGTGTCCACCGTGACTGCGCGCACATATCCACCGTGTTGCAGCGTGGTGTTTACTTTCCAATGAGGTGGATCTGTGAGGTTGGGGAGAAGGCATTTGGCGGTTTCGTCTGCGGAGGCCGTCCAGAGTTGGGAGTCGCTGGCGAAAGTCAGGCCGTTGACGGATGTTTCGTGGGCGATGATTGGAGCTTCCGGATGGATTTCTTCGAGTGGAGGGCCCAGTGAACGGCCAGATCGTGGGTTCGAGTGAGAGAGGGAGAACCGGCGGATCGTGCGATCGGAGCCGGCGCTGAAAATTGTCATCGACGTTTTGCCTTCGTCCTTCGTATTAGCATCACTGCCTTTCGCATCTTTAGCTTGCTCTTTCTGCTCGCCGTCTAGATCGGAGTCCGTGGGAAGGGGTGCTAGAGCCAGCAGGCCACCAGTCGTATGCCCTGTCCGCAGAAGCTGTAGCCTCTCCCCGCTCTCAACGTCCCAGAGCAGGAGCGCGCCATCCGCGCCGCCACTGAGCAAGAGGTCTCTACCGCCCTGGGGCAGCGAGATGGTGAGGAGGCTTTTCACGAAGTCCGTGTGTCCGCCGACAAGTCTTCTCGTCGGCTCACGCGTTACCAACGACCAAGAATGTATGCTCTGATCCCATGACCCGGCGAAGATAGTGCTAGATGTGGTAGAGAGCGCGAGGGAGGTGAGGGGTGCGGTCGATGCCGGTGAGCGAAATGTCTCGGATCTGGAGCCTGTCTGTAGGCACGATGTCAGTTGCGGAAGAGGTAAAGATGATCCGGAGAAGCGTGGACTCGTGAAGACGTAACAAAGGCTGGGCGACACACCTACATCGAGTAGCACCCTCCTCACAGTGCCAGCGCTCTCCCCCACGTATACGGCGTCGCTGGCGGTAGGATCGGCGATAATGGCAAGAGGTTTGGAGGAGAGGCGAACAGGGGAGCCAAGGGTGTTCGCTGATTTGCCCGCTTTGATGTGCGCGGATTTGAGGGAGGTGCTTTTGGGGGAATGGCGGTGTCAGTGGAGCTTGGGTCAAGGAAACAGGGAAGTTCGCGTACGCACGTACTCGGTTTGAAAGAAATGGCCGGGGTCGGCGGAGGCAGCCATCAGTGTGGTATTACAAGTTGGGTGGTCAGGAGCGCATAGATTGTTCTATTGATGGATGTTGAACATTGTTTGCAGCAAGATGCCTTTTGCCCTAGTCACGTGCTTGTTCAATAGGCGGCGTTCGTCGAGTCAAAGGACAATGTGGGTGATATTTTTCTGCCGGTCTGTCTTTTCAACTATGGATCTTCACTGGTTATACACTTCATTGTGTGTCTGTGAAAACCTTTTCGTAAGCAAGGTCATGGAACGGGATACTCTTTCTCATGTGGTGCATGGATGTTTGGTCGTATCAAGTCATATCTGATCGACAAGATGTACTAGAATTGCGTTGAACTATCTAGCGTATCGAAAGTCTGTCACACTACAGTGCTCCATCTACCGCTATCTAATGCAACCTCGAAAAACGCATGCAGTAAGGATATCGCATGCTCAGAGACGAAACTCAAAATCAAAGGCTCACTCGCAGAAAGACGAAGAAAAGCGAGTGGCAGAATGGTATCTCAAGATCCATGCTTTCACCTAAACACCATTTTTTTTCGTCATCGTACAGGAAATGCCATGAGTTAGATCGACGTATGTATCTTCAGATTTTCGCATATGTATAGGAGGTGAAACAATTCCAATGAACGATGCTAGGCAGCGCCAACGGCTTGTGCCTTCATCTTCTCTGGGAAGCCGACGGTCTCGTATGCTGCACGCTGGATAATGCCGCCAGTCTTGGGAAGTTGAGTGCCTACTCCCATGAGGTAGGTGTCCACGTCACGGGCTGCTTGGCGGCCTTCATTGATGCCCCAAACGATGAGCGACTGACCACGCCGGCAGTCACCAGCAGCAAAGACGTTGGGAAGGTTCGTGTTGTACTTCCCTGGCGGCGTCTTGACGTTCTTGCGGGCATCTTTTTCGACGTCGGTCCCGAGTAAGCGGTCGTCTGGGCCCAAGAATCCCATTGACAGCATCACCAGCTGAGCGGGAAAGAACTGCTCGCTCCCTTCGATGGTCTTCATGTCCCAACCACCAGAAACGCTCTTGGTCCACTCCACGCGATGGATATTGATGCCGGCGACGTGACCTTCGCCATCGTCAACGAATTCCTTCGACATGACGCAGTACTCGCGTGGGTCTTTGCCCATATGTGTCTTGACTTCGGTATGCCCGTAGTCCACGCGGTAGATGCGTGGCCACTGCGGCCATGGATTGTCGCGTGCACGTTCAGGTGGTGGCTGTGGCAGAAGCTCGAAGTTCGTAACAGATTTGGCACCGTGACGGACGGAGGTGCCAATGCAGTCGTTACCGGTATCACCGCCACCGATGACAACAACATCTTTACCCTTGGCGGAGATGTACTGACCGTCAGAGAGCTCAGAATCGAGAAGCGACTTGGTATTGCGATGAAGGAATTGCATAGCAAAATGAATGCCCTCAAGTTCGCGATTGGGAATCTTCAAGTCTCGAGCAACGGTGGCGCCCGTGGCAATGACAACTGCATCGTAGTCATGTCGAAGCGATCGTAGCGAGACTTCAGCATCGGGACCAACCTCAATGCCAGTGACATACTTGACGCCTTCCTCGCCCATAAAGTCGACCCGGCGTTGCACGATGGTCTTATCGAGCTTCATATTCGGGATACCATACATCAGCAAGCCACCAATGCGATCAGAACGCTCATATACTGTGACTAGGTGGCCCGCCCTATTGAGCTGGTCGGCACATGCTAGACCTGCAGGACCGGATCCGATGATCGCAGCTGTCTTGCCGGTCCGATTAGCTGGTGGGTTAGGAACCATCCAGCCCATGTCGAAGCCGCGGTCAATGATGGCACACTCGATAGACTTGATACCAACAGGGTCTTCGTTGATACCGAGGACACAAGCTCCCTCGCAAGGCGCGGGGCAGACTCGGCCAGTGAACTCAGGGAAGTTGTTCGTCATGTTCAGACGGTTGAGTGCATCCTTCCATTGATTCTGGAAGACCAGCTCGTTCCACTTAGGGATGATGTTCGAAACGGGACAGCCAGTATCAGATTGACAGAATGGTACACCGCAGTCCATGCATCTGGCGGCTTGGTATTTGAGCTCATCCTCGTTCAGGCGCGTTGACAGCTCCTTCCAATCGCGTGTTCTTGTCTCTGGCTTTCTATACTTCTCGGCTCTTCGCTGGTACTTCATGAAACCCTTGGTCTTGTCAAGGACCAAGGCGGACCTCTTTTTTTCGGCTTTCTGGTCACCAAAATTTTCTTCGATGTCGAGCATGTCAGCCTTCTTTTCATTGGCTTTACGGTCATGCATCTGCTTCTTCGCATCCTCGTGGAGAGTCCGGACAGGGTTGCCTGGAAGGATCGGCAACGGGTATTCTGCTTTCTTGGCCGCTTCAGCCTTGGCCGCTTCCTCGGCCATGACTCGCTTATAGTCAGTCGGAAGCACCTTGACGAAGCGTGGTAATGCGCGGTTGAAATCGAGCAAGACGCGAGCAGCCAATTCTGAGCCTGTATAGTGGTGGTGGTCCTCGATCAATCCTCGAACGAAGGCGATTTCAGAGGGATCCTCCAGGCCTGAGACCTCCACCATCTCCATATTAATCTTCGAATGGAAGTCCTGGTTCATGTCAAGTACATAAGCGATACCACCAGACATACCGGCAGCGAAATTACGACCAGTGCCACCAAGAACAAGCACACGACCACCCGTCATATATTCGCAGCCGTGGTCACCAACACCCTCGACGACGGCTGTGGCCCCAGAATTACGAACGGCAAATCGCTCGGCGGCCATTCCGCGGAAGTAACATGTACCCATGGTTGCGCCATAGAGGCAAACATTGCCGATCAAAACGTTCTCTTCCGCCTTGAAAACCGCGGCTCTTGGGGGGTAGATGATGAGACGTCCACCGGAAAGACCCTTCCCGACGTAGTCGTTCGAATCTCCTTCAAGCTCCAGAGTAACACCCGGAGCCAAGAATGCACCGAAAGACTGGCCAGCGGATCCCTTGATGTTCGCATGAATGGTATCCTGAGGCAGGCCTGCCTCCCCATACCGCCTACTAATCTGGTAGGACAGTGTCGCTCCGAGAGCTCGATCAGTATTGACAATGTCACACTCGATGCGACATGGCAGACCCTTCTCTAGCGCCAGTTCAGATTCCGCAATGAGCTTGTTGTCGAGTCTGACATGGAGCTTGTGATCCTGCTTCCGAACGTTGTAAGTCGCCACGCCAGGCCGCAAGTGATGAGCAGGTGTGAGAATGAGCCCAAGGTCAACGTTTTCCGTTTTTGCTGAGCGTAGATCGTCGCGCATGTGGAGCATCTCAGAATGTCCCACCATCTCGTTGATTGTTCGGAAGCCCAGTTTAGCCATGATCGCACGCAATTCATTCGCGACATAGTAGAAGAAGTTGATGACATGCTCAGGGGTGCCTTGAAATTTCTTCCTCAGCTCAGGATCCTGGGACGCGATGCCCACTGGGCATGTATTGGTATGGCACTTGCGCATCATAATGCATCCCATGGCAATCAGAGGAGTTGTAGCAAAGCCCCACTCTTCCGCGCCCAGCAAACAAGCAATCGCAACATCACGGCCGGTCCGGATTTGACCGTCAGTCTGAACAATGACACGACCTCTCAGATCGTTAAGTACGAGGGTCTGATGCGTCTCAGCAAGCCCCAACTCCCAAGGTAGACCTGCGTACTTGATGCCCGTCCATCGCGAAGCACCTGTCCCACCGTCGTGACCGGAGATCAGGATGTGGTCAGCTCGGGCCTTTGCAACACCGGATGCGACAATGCCGACACCAGTCTCGGACACCAGCTTGACAGAGACGCGAGCCCGGGGGTTTGAGCATTTGAGGTCGTAGATCAACTGCTTCAGATCCTCGATGGAGTAAATGTCATGATGGGGAGGAGGCGAAATTAGACCCACGCCAGGTGTCGAATGTCTTGTTCGAGCAATGGGACCAGAGACCTTGTGCCCTGGAAGCTCGCCGCCCTCACCAGGCTTGGCGCCTTGAGCCATCTTGATTTGAAGCTCGTCAGAGTCGGCAAGGTAGTTGGAGGTGACGCCGAAGCGTCCGGAAGCGACTTGCTTGATCGCCGAACGCATGGTATCGCCGTTCTCCATTGTTAGACTACGCTCCGGGTCCTCACCACCTTCGCCAGTATTGGACTTACCACCGAGACGGTTCATGGCGACAGCTAGTGTGGAATGCGCCTCCATCGAAATTGATCCGTAAGACATAGCACCCGTAACGAAGCGGCGGACGATCTCAGGCCAAGGCTCAACCTGATCGATGGGCACTGAGATTCGCTCATCGAAGCTGAAGTCAAGCATACCCCGTAAAGTACAATTCTTGATCTGCTCATAGCTTGCCAAAGAGTATGCCTCGTACGACTTGTCGTTCTTCGTGCGTACCGCGTCCTGGATGTTTGCAATAGCGACAGGGTCATTGATATGGGGTTCTCCGCCATCTCTCCAGTGATACTCACCGGATTCGGCAAGACCGGGGATGTTATGGATGTTGCGCGTTGGAAAACCCTTCTCATGGAAAGCGAATGCATCTTGAGCAACGAGCTCGAATGTCATGCCCTTGATTCGAGTAGCGGTTCCTGTAAAGCATCGGTCGACAACCTCGTCATCTACACCGAGAGCTTCGAAGATCTGGGCGCCTTTGTAACTCTGGAGTGTCGAGATACCCATCTTGCTCATGACCTTCAAGACGCCACCATCACAAGAATACTTATAGTTCTGAATAACCTTCTCATCCGACAGTTCCTTTCGAATGAGCTTTTCGCGATTCATCTTGAGAATACACTCCATTGCTAGATACGGGCAGATAGCATCGACACCATATCCAAGGAGGACACTCATATGATGCACTTCACGAGCTTCGGCCGTCTCTACAACAAGAGCGGCTTGTGATCTCCACTTGTTGCGAACCATATGGTGATGTACCATGCCTGTAGCTAGAAGTGCAGATACAGGAACGCGATCCTTGGATGTATTTCGATCGGATAGTATGAGCAGGCGGTCACTGTTGTTGATACCTTCAGTGACCTCGGAACAGATCCTGTCCATAGCTTTCATATACCCTTGGATGCCTTCGTTCTTGGGGAAGGTAATGTCAATTGTCTTCACAGTCCATTCTCGATGTAACGTAGTAATATTACTGAGTGCGGTAAACTCCTCAAGTGACAAGATTGGCGAGGGTAACAGCAGACGATGGCATTGACCGACATCCATCTCAAGTAGATTACCTTGAGGGCCAACGTAGCATTTCAAAGACATAACGATAGCCTCTCGTATGGGGTCGATGGGAGGATTAGTGACTTGGGCAAAGAGTTGACGGAAATATTCATACAACAGGCGAGGCTGTTGGGCGAGGCATGCTAATGGGGCATCGTTACCCATGGATCCAAGGGCTTCCTTTGAATCAGCGGCCATAGGGCCCAGCAGCAAGCTTACTTGCTCGAACGAATACCCGAAGGCTTTCAGCATCGGATCTTCCTGCACGCCGATATCATTGAGCTTGTGCCCTAATTCCATACCTTGCTCTTCTAGCTGAGAGTAGATACCAGGTAGCGTCAGAAGCTCTTTCTGAAGCCATGATCTAAAATCCTGGCGGCTAGCGACGTTGTGCTTGAGCTCGGCATCATCGACGATACGGCCAGCGACGGTATCAACTAAGAGCATTTTCCCAGGCTGCAATCGCCCCTTTTGAACGATCTTCTCGGGGTCTATGTGAATCGTTCCTACCTCAGACGCGCATACTATCCGATCATCATCAGTAACATAGTATCTGCAAGGCCGCAGCCCATTTCGGTCAAGGTTAGCACCACAATATCTGCCGTCGGAGAAGGTGAACAGTGCTGGTCCATCCCATGGTTCCATTAAACATGCCGCCCATTCATAGAAAGCTGCCTTAGCCGGGTCCATCGCTGTATTGTCCTGCCAAGCTTCTGGCACCATGAGCATGATAGCTTCGGGCAGTGATAGAACACCGTTGATCACCAGAAGCTCGAGAACGTTATCGAATGCTGCCGAGTCAGAACCTCCATCTTCGACAATTGGGTATAATTGATCCAGCTCTTCCTTAAAGAAGCCCGACTGCATGACACCTTCACGAGCTCGCATCCAGTTCTTGTTGCCTCGCAGAGTATTGATCTCGCCTAGCCTTGATTAGTCCACACCAACAACAGATAGAGCTGGTTGACATACCGTTGTGGGCCGCCCATCGCAGCGGCTGGGCTCGATCCCAGCTAGGGAATGTGTTTGTCGAAAACCGAGAATGAACGAGCGCGAAGTGACCCTCATAGTCCACAGATACGAGGTCATGATAGTATTCGTAGACTTGCACCGGAGACAACTGGCCCTTGTAGACTATATTCCTGTTGCTCAGCGAGCACAGATAGAACCAATTGTGAAGTCCAATGGTGTGCGTTGCGCGCTTTCGCAGAACGTACAGTTGGCGCTCGAACTGTTTCTCATCGAATTGAGCAAAATCCGTGACTTCTGGTGATTTCCCCGTGCCGTAGGCCGATTTGAGGACTACGAAAGGCTGAAGGATTATTGGCTCTCGGGAAAGCGCTGCTGGTCCAAGCAAGCTGGAGTCTCTCGGCACTTCTCGCCATCCCAGAACCCGTAGACCCAATGAATCGGCTATTTCTTCGAATGTGTTCGTAGATTGCTTGAGTATGTCGGTGTCCGGTTTGAAGAATAGATTGCCTGCCGCGTATTGACCCTGCGGGGGAAGCTCGAGGCCAGTCTCTCGGGCGAAATTCTTGACGAAGAACCTATGAGGGATGGAGGTCATGACTCCAGCACCGTCTCCATCTCGCGCATCTGAGCCCACCGCCCCGCGGTGGGTCATGTTACACAGCAGATTCTTGGCTGTGAAGACTGTCAGTGAGTGCTGCCGAAGCCAAGGCGATGGAACCGCGTACCATCGCTGATAATCTTATGGCTTGCATGACCCTTGATATGGCTACAAGATGCTCAGTTATTACTCCCACCGTCCGCGAACAGCTGTGACTTACGCAGCGAAGCCGACACCGCAGGCGTCCTTCTCATACTCAGGGTCGTAAAGACCCTGCTTCACGGGCAGAGCCCCGGCCCATGACCGGTTCTCCGGGGTATTCTCGTACTCGTATACGTTGGTTGGTTGTTCGTCGTCAATCTTTGGTCCATAAATGTCTTCCACCACGAGACCCATCCTACGGGCGGCGGCCGTCCGATATCGCTGCGCAGAGGTGGGGTTGCTGTTGGTAGCTTTTCGAGTCGAAAGTACGATTGGTACGCGGTCAATGCCTCGTCGAGCTGCCTGTACCAAGGGTGATGTGTACAGGTGACAGTGTGAAGGCGAGGGCGAGAAGGTAATTTAGGAAAGATGGAGGGCGAGGGGGATGAAATTTGTAGTTGTGTGAACCCCACCGTGGCGAAATGAAACTGGACGTTGGACTAAAGAGTGAAGGCTTCCCCACGGGAGCTGGGTTTCCAATGGGAAGCAAACGAGCTAGTGGTAGCGGACTGGATGAATGTGGGCGGATGTTGTGCAGTTCACAGCCCAAGGGCGAGTTTGTCGAGGGAAATGGTCGTCGATAGAGATAAGCTATTTAAGCGAATGAGAGGGCAGGCATTTGAGATCTTAGCGTTGGTTTCATGTATCGGAAATACTCCTACTCGTTATGCCTCGCGCCGGCAACTTCGTTCACTTCAACTTCCGTCAATCAACATTTTTACGGAGGGTGAACTTCGCAGTAAAGTCTGGGCTTCAGCTATCTACAAACACGCACAATGCACCCCCACTGCATGCGCGTCTGATTCTCTGATCTCAGACTTCCCCAGATGATCGACAACGCCTTGGAAACGTTGTGGATGCGCTCCTGCTATCGCTAAAGTAGTCGTCTGTCTCGGTGTGGTGCGCCTACTCGGCAGTTTCTTCCCCACAGCCCAGTGCAGAGGGCGAACCGTGGTTTATGCAAAGTCAACGGCATTTGCGCCAGGTGGACCCTGTGATGTTCTTCTCTCCATTGTGAAATGTCTTGGCGAAGACTTCCGCTCCCAGTAAATGTTCCGCCTGGTGGACTGGGCTGCCGCCGCCCTCATTGCCGCCCTCAGCCGTCTTCACAATGTTGCATTTTCTGGGCGCTCGCTGTAAGGGTGCCCAAAGGGAAAGCGGAAGTTTGAGAAAGCTGGCCTAAATTGGCGTATAATCGGCCGAAACCGGAACCCTAGAGATGCACCGGTCGCAGATCTAGAATATAAAGATACTTTAAGCTTCTGTGAGCTGCAAGATGACCTACTCGTGTCGCCCAAGAATTCATACCCTTCCTGTTCCGGTTAGCAGGCTACTGTACGCTTGTCGGCCAGTCAGTCGATAGGAATCATCTGTGCTCTTTCCTCTAAGCACAGTTTATTGATCAAGAGATTGTTCGATAGGCGAGCCATAGCGGGCTGACGGAGTATTGTCTTTGGCCGCGCAATTATGCGATTTACGGGGTACATCAATTGACTGCCAAATGCCACCAGATCCATTGTACCTCCCCACACCTTGTCGCTCTTTTAGAGCTGAAATTCTCTATACTCTGAGAAACAACCAAGTCTTTATAGCGTTGATCACGTATATCTCTTATAGAGTATATTTGGCGTTGTAATTTCTGCTTTGATAGCTTCTTCAGGTCCTCGATCGACAATAGATGGAAAATAATGTTTGCGTGATTGAGTTGATGTACGAGTTGAAACTTTGAAGATATAGATCTGCCAGCGTCTTAAAGAGACGAATAAAATAGTACATCAAATCTGGTGGTATACTCATGATGCTATGTGTACCTCCTGTTGGGATGGTACAACAGAGTTGGTGGCGATCACAGGTTAAGCCAGGTACCTCCTCGCTAGAACTGGTGACTATCGCAAACTTTCCATTACCGATAGGCACAGTATGGCCAAAGTTCTCTGATTTCGCTGCTGCTTTCCACATCAGTCTAAGCTATATCAGTCATGATATTGTCATGCTGCCAATCGGGTCCTGGGCGATACGTGATTCCGTTGGCTCGTTGATTGTTGTGGTCTATTTTAGTGGCGAGATACTCATGGAAGTCTTTCGTCGAAACGATTTTCAGGGCAACACGAGTAGCTTATCCTGCAGTAATGTGCCAAAGCTAAAGTATCAAGTATAAGATGTCAAACTGTCACGCGTTGTCAAATCGGACCTCGGTATTATTGTCCACCACATAGCCGATAACATTGTACCGGAGGAAGCTGCATGGCCCCCACCATTGCGTATTAGATTCGGAAGAATTCCCTGTGTATTAAACTCCGAAGAATTCCCTGCGTTGGTAAGGATTCCAAAGTAAACCTATCGACTCCTTTAGGATCTGCCATCCAGGAGGATGCGAAACGAGGGAGTAGAATCCACGCTAGGTGAAATCGTATCGGGGCACATCATCAGCGTTCGTGATCCGAGTTGGAGAAGAAAACGGCCCCGAGAACCATACGGATACGAACAACGATGGAATCGAGAGTGAGACATCTACGGGGTAGTGCGGCAGCAGGTGCAGATCATGAAGGCACACTGCAACGCTATAGCCAGAGGTTTCAAAACACTCGGAAAAGCGATTATGAAGCAAGTTCTCGGGGCAGTCCCCTTTAGTAGTTCCGGCAATCCTCTTTAGCCACATTAGCCACATCGCCACCGTCGCCATCGACTGCATTCGATAACTATACTCAATCTGTAGTAGATGCAGTGGCTGATAGTAAATACAGCAACTAGAGACGACGACTGCAAAGAGGCGACAATAACACGCACGATACACGAGATAGGGCAGTGCACCCGATAGTCAGGTTCCGGCTCCAACATAGCTGTCATGCGCGATACACGAATCTGCAAGACGTAGATCGTGCTGGTTTAAATGCATCATCGTCTAAATCAAAGTGATAATGCATTCATGCATATCGAATATATCCTCTTACCAGAAACACCGTCAGTAAGACTATATACAGTTGACGACAACGACGACGAGGTGATGCTAAATACATATAGTGCTGATCAGGTGGACAACGCAATGTGGCTAAAGGGGACTGCCGGAAATACTAAAGGGGACTGCCCCGAGTCAACTTGATTATGAAGTATTGAGTCATTGGATTGATCCTATTCCTACAGATCCTGTGACACCCGGATTTCCAGGCTCCCCCCCCACTGCGCCTCGAAAATGCTGACAAGGATGCATCATACAACATGGTGTGCCGGTAAGGACAGTAAGAAGCGAAAGAGGCATAGAACCGTTGCCGAAAATGCAAATAGTCACACACGTACAATCCTCGGTAGATGGCATGATCCAATACACTTGCAGAAGCACACACCCGTCAGCGGGCGATCACATACCATGGCGCCCAATCGAGTCCAAAATTAGAAAACCCCCTACAGACCCGAGTCGATCTCCTCAACGACATTGTGCCCGCTGTAGTCAGCCCAGTCTCTGCAGGTTTGCGCCACGACTGAAGGGATGACCCGCTTCTGGATGGCAGCAGTCTGCTCCATTAGGTTCACATAGAGACCCGCACTGACATGCCAGGCGATGTGGCAGTGGAACGGCCAGACGCCAGGATTGTCCGTGTTGTACTGAATGACCATGTAGCCCGGGCTGGTAGTACCGTCAGCGTTGTGGGCTGCCGGCTGCAGGATTTGCACATCGCGCCTCTGGGTATTTTCTATGTGGGTAACGGTTCCGTCCCATGTGCCGACGCCTTCGGCGAGGACATTGAAGTTATGGCCATGGAGATGCATAGGGTGCGCAGCGGGGATTTCGTTTTTCACAATGAGGCGGATGCTGTTGTTGGTGCCGAAGTTGTAGACGTTCCACTGGGGATCATTGGGGTATGAGGTGTTTCCCAGGTTGGCGAGCAGGAGGATTGGGTGGTCGTAGTTGGCTCGGAATGACTCTCCGTTCATCTTCCACACGACGTTGCCAGAAGCGTTTGCTCCAACAGTGATGTCGATTGTCTGAGTAGTCGCAGGATTGGTCGTTGCAGGGAAGGGAAAGAAGGGCGTGGTCTTCGCAAGCGGATCGTTCCCACAGTGGCTATCATCGTAGGGCGTCGCGACCGATGTTGGAGTCTTGGTTGTGTCTGCCTTATTGTAGTAGATTGCTGCAACAGCATGTGGTTGATTTGCCGTTGCGCATTTGGCACTCAGATCAGCGCGCATGAAAACTGCGGAGTTAGCAGGCATGTTGGCAGTCACAAGGACGTCGGTACGTTGGCCAATCTGTGTCGAACAATCAATATCTGATTTAGGCGGACTCTACGATCACTTACACCGAGAGTGACCACATTGGTCTGGTATGGCTTGACTGGGACGAAGTCGTTAGCGATCACAGTCATGGTATGATTGTCGATGGTGAAGCGCTGAATGCCCTCGGCACCTGCGTTGATGAGGCGCAAACGGTGGGTCTTTCCGGCCGTGAATTTAAAGATGGAAATACCAGCGTTCGGCGTGCACTGCTGGCCGTTGGTGACCAGACTGCAGTCGTAGTCCATTTTGCCATTGATCAGGTTATTGTTGGATCTTGGCGGTGGGGATGGTGGTAACCCAACAACCTTCTCAACGATGCTGAAGTATTCATCATGATACCAGTCAGAGAGTATAACGGGACCCACATCTATGTCGTATGGTGCATTCTTGGGACCGTAGATGATCATTGGGCCAAAGAGTCCTCCGGCATATTGGGCACTATAGTGAGAGTGATACCAAGATGTACCGTAGAGGTCTGCTTTAAACGTGTAGGTGAGAGACTTTCCGGGAGCAATTGGGCATTGTTGAACGGATGGGACGCCATCGAACCAAGGGGTTTGTCTTTGGAGGATGCCATGCCAGTGCAAAGCAGTACCTTCTTCTGGGCCAGTGATTTGATTATGCACGGTGATTTGGAAAGTGTCACCCCAGTTGGCCTCTAATTTCGGCGAAGGGAATTGGTTGTTAACAAGTAGGACACTCTTGTTCACGCCGTCGGGGGCTAGGAAACCACGGGTAATGGTGAAATCATACGATCTGATCACCCCAGTGGTCGGACTTTGCTCGTATGGATTGGTAGTAGCCGCAGTTGCAGTGCTCCAGGGATATCCATTCGGCAAGGGATTGGTCGTCAGGAAGTCCGGCAATGTGGGAGCACTCAAAGTTCCCAACAGTGAGAGACCTGCGCGAGCGAAATGGATGGTTAGCGCAGCACCCTGGAGAAAGGTATGTTGGTAGAGATATACCATTGGTTGCAATCTGAGGCAGTGCTGCTAACACAGAGGCTGACTGGAGGATGTTGTTTAGTAGGGAGCCCATATTATTTTGATATATTGTTGTGCTGCAATGAAGGATAATTGGCCAAGGAAGGTGATCTGAAAGGAATGTCCGGTCAAATTAGACTGAGTGCCAGAAGAGAAAGACTTTGGTACCAATAAGCTTGAGCACGAATAGGCTTGAGCACGAATAGGCTTGAGCACGAGAGTGGAAAGAAAAGGAGAGGAAGAGGGCGCTGCAATGGCTTTATATTGGGGACTGGCCTGAAGCTATTACTAGGTAAGAAAAGTCTAGAGTTCGTATACGGCGTGGGCTGAGACGTAACGTCAGCCCCGGAGCAGAGCTGATGCGGTGGAGATGAGCGTGGAAAGTCCTGAAAGGTTTGTCAAAGTGTACATGCTCTATAGTGTGGTCACATAGGAAATGACCCTGGCAGCCACGAAACGCCGAGGAAAAGGATTCTTGGGCGTCAGGACATCAGCTCGTTGTCATGTAGAGGCAGTGGAGGATGTCAATGAACTCTATGGACGACCTGAAACCGCCTGGTCAGTGGGGGCTGTCGTTTAAACAATCCTCATTCACGCCACCAGAATACTATGGCTGTGAACCTGATGTGTCAATATTCGGTAGACCTGAACGGAGAGTGGGGACCTGGAATCATCCGAGTGTGCGGATGCATCTTGAGCTTCGGTCATGAGCTTTCCGTGGGCACGACCAAACACTGCCGCCCCAGTCCAGCGTGAGAAAGGAGCTTTTGGGTACAAAGCAACATTGTAAGCTGTCAGTCTGTAGACTCCAAGCCTAATCCGTATCAGGCAAGCACTATGGTTAATATCCCTTACAAGATCCACCCATCGCGTATTTCTCGGAAGTACACGCCGTAACGAATTGCTATTCCATGATAGTGTCACCACAATGTGGGGTCTCAACAATGGATCCTATGGGATGTCATCTTCCTTACGAGGGGAAGCCGGGTAGCGAATAGATGAGAGTGACGAAAAAAAGTAGTCAGGATGCGCAGCAGGGGGCTAGACCTTAATCCATCATCGTCTGCATGGTATCATAAGCGCTTTGCCTCCTAGAGGATGGTGGCAAGACCACCAGCAAGTATTAGGCATCATACCGCCCCCGATTCGCAGCGATCTTTCCCACGTAAGGCTGGCCAGTATACTCGTACGTATCAGCCTATGCGCCCCATTCGTGTATCGAATGCCAACGACTCGATTGCGGCCCCATGTCCAAAGGAATGACGTCCGACCAGATTGCTTGTTGGTTGTCAGCTTGTCAGCTTGTCAGCCCCGGGATTCGTGATTCTGGTCTGACTAGGTCCCAAGTTTTCCGACTTGCCTCCTGAATAATCCCATGGACAACAGTCGTGTCAACAGTTCTCTTAGACAGGCATCGACAGAGTTCGTATTATATTCCAGTTGAGCCGCGTGAGCATCAAGAGACAGTGGCACCAGCAGAATGCATGCACAGTGTAACCAACTTCTGGGAGCCAGTCGTTATTGCAGCCTGCCATGCAGGGCGGCATGCAAGGTACCGACATCGTGGCCTTCTGGGCTGTGCGTTTGTAATTTCGGCAGCGGCACGAAGGTTGGGAATCGCGAAACCAGGGACCGGAATTCAATTATCAGTCGAGTTCGGGTATGCGAATTTTATTGATTCCTCCGATCGCAGATCTCCCCTCAGTTGCTCATGCGCGACCTGCAGCTCTTACAAGCCGCCACGGTCACACTATCGGACAACAACAGCTGGCTTGCCCACAAGATGTCGTACAATAGCGTCATCACAGATCGCTGGGTAGCCCGCATGGAGAGCATTGGCTCGCTGAGGTGGCCCATGCAGTCGAAGGGTGAGTTCGGGCTGGCTGTCTTCGGTGAGTTTCCGAGGTACTCAAAGCTCCGGGCAAGTAGAGGCGATCCGCCAAGGGACTAGCGTCTGTACGGGCCGGCTAAATATCGCACCCGCCTGCCGCATCGTCCTGGCCTCCACACCTTGCTTTTAGAAGTAACTTTGGTTTCACGGAATCCAGAGAAAGGAGTTAATGATACACACCTGCTCGCCACCCCGTACCCTATCCAGCTGATACACCCAGCACCGAGAGTGCGAGGCACACGAATGCCCAGAGGGCAGTAACGCGATGCATGAACTCGCCGACGCTCGGCACTACTGCAGCTTTCAGTATTCGTCCCCGCCTCGATTCACAAACTCCCGGTCGCTGCCAGCGGCTTTGAAGACATACTCGATTGGGGTTGAGGCAATTGAACTCAAGCATGGCCGATATCGCATCTACCCTCGACTAGCTACCTCAGCTCTACTATTGCATTTGGATGATCAGTATCGGTGCCGGCAACTGTCCATAATACGAGAGCAGGTATGCGCGTGCCCGAGGTAAGGTGGCGGGCTTGGACACCGGTCGCTTGGGCGTCCCTTCCTCCGCCATTCAAGGGCGTCACCGCGGTCAGAATCTTGATTTCCTCAAAAGAGCATACCCAATGCTAGATGCAAGAGCCTAGTTCTCCGGCCAGCGCTGGGCGACGTTTAGACTTAACGCAATCAGCGGAACCAAACGCAGCTGATACAGACCCAGCTCGCAGAGTGACTTCACTGGAAATGAACGGCAAGATCGATTCTTCACGTATTGTGCTATAGCACACCACGCTTCTGAGAGGTACTCGTACAAGCAATTCGACCTCCAACGAGCCCAGGTGTTCAGTCAATGCTTAGTGTTCTAAGGTGAGTACAATGAGAGCCTCTGCTGGGTCTTTTGTTTCCACGGTGCATCTGGAACGTATCAGACAACCGTACTTTCCTAGTTGGGTTAGTAACTTGCGATAACCGCCAACGGTTCCCCTATCCCATCTGGCCACAAGATCCATGTCTGTCCCATCGGAGTCCCATCTGACCTCGTAACTTTTCTTCTGGCCAACAGACACTGTCTGTCACCCGCCACTTGACACAAGCTGCCAATCTGCTCGCCTGATGCTTTTGGCATCGACTTTTCTCAACCGCCATGCACTGGCAACAGCTCCAATAGACCTCTCAGAGACTTTCACCAACGATGCATCTTGGAATACTTACGAGCCTCGACGCATAAATCTGATCGTTCATTCGACCTCAGCCCTCGCGAACTGTGACCGTCCTATGGACAGCACTTTCCGTTTACCCTGAGCAATCTGATCAGCTACACGTTTTGACTGGTCCACTGGTGGGTTGCATAAAGCGCGAATCTTAGCATTGTTCTATTCGCTGTCTTTCAACACAAAAGATTGCTCCAATATGATCCTGGACCTTGCAATGCCATGGATCTACTATTCACTACTTAAGAAGCTGGCCTTTTCTCCTTTGTCGATTCTTTTATCATCCGGCTATCAATTCAATCATTGTAGATACTAGTGTCATTCTTTCACGGCTGTGCCGTTCTCTTCGTTTTTCAATTCTAGTCACTCCTTAACCTATAGCTTGAGGTCTCTCACTTTATCACATCCATGTTCGTTATGCAACACTCCTTTGCACTACTCGCGCTTGTCGCAATTGTTACGGCAGCCCCACGCTCTATCGTCCGCCGCGACATCAACCGAGCTCTCATCCCTAACTTCGGCGTCCAGCGCGGAACCCCGTCCGCCAAACACCCGGGCAACTGCCAAGGCTTACACGACGCCCCCATCCCATGCTTTTGCCCCCCGGACCGCGATCCATTCATTGCCAAACTCAACCAATTCGTCGCCGCAGGCAAGGCTGGGAAATCGGACGTAGTGATCTCGTTCCCCGAAGGCAACGATCCAGCGTCGGTTGCTGCGCAGAACCACGCCTTGATCACCACCATGCAGAACTTCAATGACACGCTACCTGGCGTAGGATGTCCGTCAGCAGCTGCTGTCTTCAAGGAAGGGAAAGCTCCATCGGGCGACGCTGGTCACGCAATTGGGTGAGGAACTCATGGCGCTCAATGGTATGACCCAGAGATATCCTGCTCGTAGGCCTGCATCAGCTCATCCTTCGAAATATAGCACAGTTTGGGGCCGACAACGGATCCTCAATTCCTGACGTCACATTATATGGAGTTACCACGGGCACACTGGATGTGTTTCGGCGAACAGTAAGCCAGTATATAGTATTCCTGAGTCAACTGGTATTGATTTAAAACGTCTCTCTCAAAGAGCATTGCTCACCACTTCGCACGACGCTTGAAGTATTGTTTGTCATGCCACAGCCGTATGCAGAATTTCTGTCCGTTCCTCAAGTGTTGCGTCACAATCATCTTCTTATCTTCGACCCATATTCTCTATCTTACTCCTCATACGCCGTGGAAAATTTGAAGCTCGCCGTCTTATAAGAGTTGATATGCGGCACGCAGACACCAAACACCGTTCACCAACGAATGGCTGATGCATCATTGTATCTAACCGGCTGTGCATCGAAGCCGGTATACACACAATGCTCAATCTCATCATAGTAGGGGCTAGCCAGTCCATCTCTCCACTGTTGACAAGTGTAACCGTCATGTCGTCGAGATGGTATGATCCTTGCAGACCTCCTCTCTCGTACAATAGCGATCGCTCAGCAGCTATGTATAGATCTACCATCAAGCTTATAATCTCTCGCACACCTTCTCATTGATCCTTTGAGAGCCTTATCAGTCTATTGCGCTGAACAGCTAATTACAACCGCCACAACAGCACTTATATAGCAGCCACTCAGCATTCCAAGTCGGATCCACAGACCCCAGCAAACACAACCAGCCCTTTGAGCGACGCATTTCCACACACCCCCAAAGCACGTAAGCCACATATCCAAAACCCACGCCCAGGAAAAACAAAGAGCTACGCCCAACTTCCCCACCGACTACACCCCACAAAGCCAACTCCACCCCACCCCCGCCCCCAACCCCAGTCTGGGACACGCACGACCGATCTGCAACCCTAGAGTCGGGGGCCAAGTCCTGAAAGCCAACGCCACTCCACAGAAGTCCCATTACGCGAAGCAATGTTGACGTGGGTATACGTTCGAGATGCAACTACGTGTATAGAACACGGCCCATCTTCGCCTGTTGGTTACTTTTGGTGGAAGGGGTCGTACATGTTATTGCAGTGTGGAGCGGGCGTGAGGCGGAGGAGAGGATGGTGGAGGAGGGAAGGGATGGGTGGGAACGGGTGTGCTGTGCGTCAGTTGCTGACTCACCTTTGGTATGGAGTGTCTTGCGCCTACCTCCATGGCCCAGTATGGATGGACGATCAAGATCTGTACCTTATCAGCCCTAACACTGATACAGCGTCGCTGTTGGGGAGGATTGAGTGTTTAGGGATTGGTGTTGACTGATCGGAAAGACTTAGGTATCCACACCACCGTCGCCCACTCGCTCTCGCTATACTGAAGACCAGGACATTCACGTTTACGTTAGGTCTGCTGTTTTTGAACCTCCACCACGAGCAAACACCTCCATAGTCTATGTAGCACATCACCTTTGATAGAGTGGGGTACTCAGACGCGCTCGCTATGGGCACGATCTAGTCAGCCCTGTCATGCGACGAGGCCTCAAGGCGAAGATGGCGGCCTGCGTCTTTGAGGACTGTCGGGCTATCTATTGGCGTACTTGTAGTTTTGAGGGCTGATGTCTTCTCGTATGTGTCGTCGAGCACAATTTACCCATAGTAGCACACCTCATCTCTAATCGCCCCAACAGGAATTCATGGGTTCTTAGCCCACGCTGAAAACTCCTCCTGTTACCGCAAGATAAAATTCACTAAGGCTATCAAGTCGCCAACTCGGTAAACCATCACCTCGTTAAATACCGACAGTTAGGTCTGCTGTTTGGGGAAGGTATACGGGTTACTTACCTAGCTTTGATAAAGGAAATATGTCCATTGCGCACTATGAGGTGTTTCGACCACCCCCTTGCTCCCACTCCGGTCTGATTCCCTGACCGTTCCCTTCTCTCATCCCTCTCACCCTCCGGCTGATACGTGATGAGCGTGGCGATGTTGGACGATATTGATAGGAAGTAACGTTCTGAAGAAGCAAGAGGAACCGCAGCGTGGATCGTGCTCTTGTGATCGAATTGGCTAAGCTCGATGGTTCGAACCAGTGTGTTGTTAATATGCTATTCGAATATCTTTTGCTCTTTGAATACGTCGGTGCCATCAACCCTTCCATTCCTTGCTCCCATCACAGATACTCATGCGCCCGCAACCACTCCTCAACGACCCTCTCCTCCCTCTCCCTATACTTCGCATTCCCCCTAATCGAATCCGCCACCTGCACCAGCCCGCGATCAAACCCCTTCGTATCCTTCCCCCCAAAAAACGCCTCAACCTCCCTCTCCATCTCCCAACTCGCAAACTTCCCCAACGTGCTCTTAAAATACCGATCCATAACCACCTTATTGCCCGCCATCTTGCCCCTCACCGCCTCCCAATGGCCCTTGATATACTCCCACAGCGTATCCCTCGTCTTCGCATTCGCCGCCAGCGCTATCGAGCCCGTATGGAGATCCTGAACAGCGACCTTGTCGGAGAACTGGAAGTTCAGGAAGTCGGTTGCGAGAGAGGGGGTTTGCACGCGGCCCATGGCTTGCAGGCAGATTTCGCGGCCGTCGATCGAGGTCGTGGTGCTGTATTCGTGTTTTAGGGCTGCGTAGGCGGGTTCGCCGCCTTCGGTGATGGCGATGCGGAAGATGGGGAGGCGGAGGGAGGGGTGGATGGCGGTGCGGGTGCCGGTGAGGTATTCTTGGAATTGGCTTTGGGCGGTGGTGATGGTTCTGGGGGAGAGGTCAGCGATAGATGCATGAGGAAGGGAAGGGGGCTTGGGGAAGGGAGGCTTACGGTTTGTGTCCTGCCATTCCGGCGGCGCCGATGAGGAGGGAGCGGAGCTGCCCGGTTAGGAAGTCCTCGTCGGGTTTGAATTCCCAGCCTATCTTCTCGGTGGCGGACTCGACGAGGCGGAGGGTGAATGTTTTGAGGCCTGTGGAGATGGCGTCGTTGGAGGCGAAGACGGAGCGCGCGGTTGAAACCGAGGCGATGAGTTGCGACCATACGCTATGGCAGGTCAGCATTGCTTTGACATCCAATTAGGGTAGAAAGGGGATACAAAAAGGGGCAGATAAGATCAAATGTATAACCTACGCATAGCTAGTCTCATCCTTGAAGTTCTCTACGAAGTTCAACAAAGCAGCTGTCGTGCCCTCGCCCGAAACGGCCAGAGCAGCCGCATCGGCAATGAGGCCAATCTTATCCTCGTTGCTCAACTTCTCCTTTGATTGTCCCAGCTTAGCCAATCTCGCAGGCGGGTAGTTGGTGCGGTAAAAGCCTGTTTGCTCGGTGTTGAGCTTGTAAAAACTCTCATCGACATCTCTCAACGTTTCCTCTTTCGCGGTCAATGCTCTCGGAGCTGCACCAGTATCTTTGGGATCGGGTTTCAGGCCGAGAGGTACCCACCACAGGGTATCGTCTTCGGCGGTCTTGACGTCGCCAGTGGAGAGGAAACGAGACTGGCGGACGCCGATTTGTCCAGGTTCTTCTGCGACTGTAAGAACGGGGAAGCCGATCTTGCGAATCCAGGGGTCCATGAAGGTATTCACATCTTTGCCAGAGGCTTTACTGAGAGCGGCCCAAAGATCATTTGTTGTTGCGTTACCTGTCAAGCATCAGCCATACTCTATGAAGAGGGCTTTTCCAAAAGCTCCAAGCGAGGCGAGTAGAATGCTGGTCAGACATAGAACCAGCAGGTTGCTGTTTTATCGATAGAAAGATTGAAGCAAGTGGCCGGTGACAAAGATTCGTTTACGTACCGTAAGCATGGGTTTTCAAATATTCCGAGACACCCTTGAGGAAGACTTCCACACTTAAGTGGTTACTTAGCATCCTGATCACGGAGCTTCCCTTCAGATAGCTAATAGCGTCAAAGATTTGCTCAATTTCTAACGCATCCTTTACAGGAACCTCAATCGGATGGCTCGACCTCAATGAATCCAGCTGCTGCGCTGTCTGCATAGCTTCCGTCACAAATTGCGTCCAGACCTGGTAATCGGGATGAAGGTGGTCAACGGCTAGCCACCCAACCCAGGTCGCGAAGCCTTCGTTGAGCCAGAGTTCGCTCCACCAATCCATAGTCACGAGGTTGCCAAACCATTGGTGTGCCAATTCTAAACATCGTCAGAGCAATGCATGAAGATAGAGGGGAGACTTACCATGGGCTACGACGTACGCAACTCGGACACTATATTTGGCGTCGGAGTGCTTCTCGTCAAAGAGAACAGCGGTCGTACGGTAGGTGACTAAACCCCAATTTTCCATAGCACCGTGAGACTAGCACGTATTATTAGCATAAGTATGAGAATGAAAGCACTGGTACATATGATGGCATGAAGCACGCCCTAAAGCGTGAAAGCGTGGAAGCGTGTTCGAGAAGAAAGTCGTTCAAGAGACTTACAAATTCATGGACCGCGAGGAGATCAGCCTTTGGCAGTGGATAGTCGATGTGGAATACCTGCAGTCGAACGTTCAGCAATTATCCTTCAAGCTGTGATAAGGAAGACCCTACCTCCGAGAAGTAATCCACCACCTTCTCAGCGTTCTCCAACGCAAATCTCCCTTGCTCCTTCAGACCTCTTGTCGTGTAAACCCTAACGGGCAACTGCTTCCCAGCATAAGCCCTCTTCGTCTGACCCTCTACATACTCGAAATCGCCGAAAGCCCACGCCAGCAAGTACGTGCTCATTACTGGCGTCCGTTCAAAGCTCACAACCTTCCTTCCCTCACTTCCTTTCCTGGTGTCTTTCTCGGGCATGTTACTCAGTGCCACCAGATCATCCGGGATCTCAATGCTAACATCAAAAGTCGCTTTCAGATTAGGTTCATCAAAACAAGGAAATGCGGCGCCGCGCATCGCAGGATTCGAATTGCGTCGAAAACATAAAATGAAACTCGCCTATCTTGGGAACAGACGGTGCAGGTTCGACTTCAGAGACGTAGCGGGAGCGATAGAAGCCGGCCATGTCATTGTTCATGATACCGCTGTACTGAATGTCCAGAATAGCGCCATCAGTGGCGTCGATGGCCTCGGAGAAGCGCAACGAGACTCGTTGAACTTTCTCATCGTACAGAATCTCGGATGAGTTCTGTGGTGGAAGGCCATTTGCGGAGATGGATGCGCTATTAATCTTGAGTTGATGGGCGTTGAGGAGGATCTCTGTGACTTTGGAGGTGATATTGAGGGTGATCTTGACTGTGCCTTGGAAGGTAAAAGCACCACCGAGTTCGAGATTGGAAAGGGAGAGCTCGTAGTTACTTGGTTTTACCCTGCCAACCGTTCAGCACCAACAAAAGAGATATGCTATGCAAGGAGCGTTCATACGTATTTGGTAGAACTTCTCGATCTACGGCGGCCATTGTACTTGAATAATTGCGAGTCAACACACAATTCTCTCTTCCTCCTCTTCCTGGAGTATAGATGTCCGCCCTCGGTATAGCACTTCTCGAATGATCCAGCAAAGGGCAAGGTCTACTCCCTCCCTGAACTATATGATATTGATGTGTCAAGCAAGACGGAATTTTCCTGGCTATGTTCCTTGCGGGGAATACTGATCTGGACCACTTTGTGACAGGCTGAGATGTTCGGGAGGCGTAGAAAATTCTTGAGAGGCTACTCGACCTCACGATCAGCATTGCATCTCATAATGCAATGTCCACTTGGCGGCTACTTTATATCGTCGCGGGGAACCTGCCAAGCCATAGTCTTGGCATGAACGCTGGGCTGCAAACCTCTAGTCATACAATTTCACAATCAACGGCAATCGTCTCCCGTACCCAAGAAGCAGCTAAAGTCATCTTGGATTTACCCAGCGGGCCAACGCAATCATGTATTGCCTGCCATCAATGCGATCAGGGAAGATACATGGCGTGACTAGTAATCTCTACCAGAATTGATGTAGCGTCCCCGATGGACCACCACATGGATGCCTGCATCGCTGTTCGCATTATGTTTGATGAAGGTGGTCCCGTGTCTCTCGACGATGAAACAAAACGACGCGTAGGTGGCCTCACAACTAAGGCAGGAGGTGATCGACAATAAACGTCAATAGAGGTGACCGTGCAAGGGAGATATAATAGAAATGGTAGCGTTTGTTGTACATTGCTAATGGTGTGTCAAAAGCCAATGCGTGATTGCGTTGGGCCGCTGGGTATCCGAGATTGATTTGGCTGCCTCTTGGGTATGGGAGACTATTGCCCTACAATCAACTACTTGGATCCGAAGAGTTCAGATAAATTGGCCCAAGCAAATGAAGTATGAGTTGCTGTCTGAAGGGTCGATGCACTCCCTAAGTCGTGGAGACAGGGGAAGAATATGAGTAGTGAAGAAAAGGGATGAAGAGTGTGCAATACCTAAGAGGTGGAAGTATCAATAGAAGATGAGACGGCCGACTGAGCCTTGTCGAGTGAGCAGGATGCTCTGTTGCAAACGCCGACGCTATGCTTCCCTGTCGCCAAAGTAAAAATCGGCAACGCCGCGCCTCGGATCCACTCCATGCGTCCATGCAAGCCCTGCCGCCGGAGTATCGTACAACACCCATCCACCTGTCCAAAGCCTTACTCCCTGAGATCGCATTCTCCTGGAGTAGTGACCTCGATGTATTTAAAGCCTGACGTACACATCCAGACAAGGCAGCCTCCACTCCCGGCCCCCCATCCAGCTCCGCAACCATTCTAACCCCATCCCGGTCCATTCAGTCTCTCCACTGTTCCCGGTTCCAGGGATCCATCTTTTGACCTCTTCCATCGCTGCACTGCCCAGTGCCTGCGCTGTTTCATTTACCACACTGCCGAGGAAATCTCCTATGTCGCCATCTCCGCAAGTAACGTCGTGACTTGCGCCACCTCCAACAGAGGAAGCGGCTAGGGGGTTTGGCAAAGGGCTCGATAGGTGACGCGGCGTGAAGAAGGAAGACGGAGACGAGAGGTCGATCCAGCAGGAGGACCAAGAGCAGGAACTGAGGAAGAGGACGAAGAGGAGAAAGGAGCAGTAGATACAGGGGCGGTTGAGAAAGTAGGTTAGAGTGAAGAAGGTGAGGACGAACCTGTGTGATAAAAATGGTGTCAGCGGATAGTTTTGGGGAAGCAAGCGGGCAGTCGGAGGGTGAAGAGAGGAGCGGAGAAGGGAGAAGGAACCCACAAAGGCGAGGCATTGGTCGGAATGAAGAGTAAAGGGAGCCAGCTGCGCAGGCAAAACATCGTGCTGGAGTTGGAGGTGGTGGTGGCTATTTCATCGCTCGTTGTAGATGCTTTACTGCTGACGGTCGGCAAAGATTTTGGATTTCACTTCAGCCCGTGGAGCCACTATGTTCCGAATGCCAGTACTCGCAGCCAAAAGACTGTACAGTTTGAGCGAAAGGAGATGTTCGGGTGGTGACTTGATTGATGGAGATCTTCCAGTGGATTTATTGCGAGCCGTTGTGATTCAATTACGGATCTGTGAGGAAGGCCAAGGCGCGGCTAGCCCGCGTCACAGCTCCGAGCTGCCGAGGTTGAAGCCAGGGTATTTCATGCGATTCTTCGATCTGACCATGGCATCGACCATTTGCATCCCCTGGAAGTACACTAAAGTACTCTGGTTGTCAAATGATGCCATGTGTGGCGACGGATTAACGTGTTCCTGATCTGCCGCACTTACCAATGCCATCTTGGCAGTGGACTGTAATCGTTGTAGTATTATTATTACCAGCGACACGCAAGTGAGAAGCAGGATCGGCATGCCTGTCTACTTTAGCCTCCAACATAGCTGTTGATGCCCGATCCTAATCCGTTTAATTTCCAAGGCTTAGATCTCACGCTAGCCGGATGGTTACATCTAAGATTTACGACCACCCGCCCGGTACTTCACCTTAGGTGCTTCACCTAAGTTTTTATTCCTGCCTCCATCATTGACTTCAAAACTTCACCAACGCCCTTCAACCATGGCGAGCAGCGGCGGCGACCCAGCTGCGAACCTCCAAGACTTGTTCGCCAGCTTGCGCCCGAGTATGAGTCGAAATAGCCATGCCAGTCAGCGTGCAGACGTCAACACAGTTCCCCCGGTTCAAGCCTCAGATAACCTGCAGCATCAGCCAGCCGACCCGCCCAGCTCTCTCACCTCACAACCACCTCAGTCCTTCATCACTGAACCTCGTCGTTCAGACTTTGCGTCACCTAAAATTAACGCACGTTCGAATGATCAGTCTTTCCTTACTAATGAGAGCGTCATGAAGTCGAATTCTGCCGAAGAGCCTGCAAACATAGATCGCACTGCCAATCTACTGAACCTTTTGAAGTTCAGTACTCCTTCATCCACACTGCAGCCTCAGCAGCAATCTCAGCAATCCTTGGCTCGCTCAAGGCCGCAGACAATTCCTCAGCAGACCACCTCAGCGGCAACGCGACCAAGCTATGGAGACATGTCAGCTACACCAAGCACTCATAGCATACACGGTCGTGGCATTTCAGCCTCAGACCTCGTTGCTTCCCTCAAGGGCAAACAGCATACGACTACATCTCCGGCTCCACGTGAGAGTACACCGAAACCAACCACACCTGCGAATCACCAAGACTTCCTTCTGAACCTCCTCAATCGTTCAAGTGCACCGTCCGGCGAAATGGGATCAACCCCGTCCAAGTCACGTTCAGACGAGGCAGATGTCGGATCGCTGGCCCAGGGCATGGCCGAAGCCACCTTGAATAAATCACCTGGTACGGCATCTGGTCGCAAGGAATCACCAATACGCGTTTTCGGTAGCAGCGATGAACAGGCGACACCTTTCGAGCCGGAAGACATCCCAAAGCTTGAACCGACCCCAAAGAAGGACGGTATATTTACATACGTCAACCCTTTCGAGCAGCTCTCTGCCTCGTCGCCACTCAATGCGAAGTCCAAAGTAAGCGCAGGGGATGGCAACAAGCGCAAGATTCAGGAGTCATCGCCTAGACCTGTAAACTCTGCATCGAGGAAGAAGCTTACAACCTCTGGCGATGAAGTCCTACAAAGCATCGAGTCGCCGGCGCCTGGCACATCAAACGACGACCGCACGAAGATCGAGGCATTGATAGGTATTGGAGCGCCTACCAACAATCCAGAGACTATCGCCGCAGCTCTTAACGAAGTGGGTGGCCAGGTCGACCGAGAAGTGGAGAGAGCTCTTGCCAATGCTGAGGAGAAGGAGAAAGATGCAGAGCTGAAGAAGGAAGAGCTCGAGCGTGCACAAGAGGAGACAGTCGAGGCCATGGCCGAAAATGCACATGAGATAGCTGTCGAAGTTAAGCGAGAGCTGGAAAAGGAAGAGAATAACGGACTTTTGGAAGAAGAGCTCACCACGCCCGTGGCTGAGGCGGTAAAGATGATTATAGATGACGCAGCTGGTGAACCGGCCGCCAACAACGGGGAAGATGCCAGTAGCGCAGAGTCACGTTTTCGCGCAAAGGGCAAACACATTGTGCCTGTTTATCAATTCCCGATGCGACCTTTCGTTTCGATCGATATCACCAAGAAAGATCTTCCTAGCCTGGATATCCGTGAGGATTCCATCGTCGATGTTGCACGCTTCAAAAAGGAATTCGATCAGATTGACCGTACTCTTGCAACAGCGACCAATGACCTCATTGTATATGGCATAGCAAAGCCTGGCGGTGTCAGGGTAATTCGGCAAGACGACGGAGCAGATCAACAGATTTTCCGGAGCAATCGCGACCGTGTTTTCAATGTCTGCATATCAACAGCACATACACAGAGTCCGCTACGTAGTACCCAAACAGTCATCGCTACAGGCATCAGCGGTTCTGTGTACTGGGCTACTATCGCTAAACCCGAAGGCCTACCCTTCGAGGCTGAGGCGATGGAGAAAGAAGGTCTGATAATTCCGCCCTCGCCAGCTCAGACCGTCGACGCCTCTTCAACAGGCCAGCTGAAGACTCGTGCAAAGAAGAGTAGTCGCCATCCTGAATTTTTCGCAATTGGCCGCGGTAAATACATCAATGTCGTATTTCCTCAGCATGCGCGTACGTCTGAATGCCTTGATCATGATGACGAACAGATCTTGGACACAGAGAGATACTTTCAAGAGCGGTCTCTGAAGATCAGCACAGGCAAGGCGGGGAAGGACTTCGTCTTCAGTGAAGATGACACTACTATCACGACCCTGGACAAGCTTGGAAAACTCAAGATTTGGGACATTAGAGAGTTGACCAACGAGAGCAACGCCACAGTTTCCATACTGGCGCCTGTGGAGATCAAGAACCCATTGATGAGCCTGCCCACGACCCGTGGCTCAGAGAAATCATGGCCTACATCCGTGCTCTTACTCGACAGGCCACGAGCTTATCAGAAAGGCATAGCTCAACGATACGTCCTCATCGGCATGAAGCAAAATCACACTCTGCAGCTTTGCGACTTGCAACTTGGTAAGATTGTACAAGAATTGAATTTCCCCCATGAGCAGGAATCCGATGCCATCTGCAGCATCGTCTATCACCCACCTACGGGCATTTTGGTGTTAGGTCATCCGACTCGCAACTCCGTTTATTTCATTCATGTGTCGGCACCGAAGTATAGCCTCCCTGCAATGTCACAGGCTCAGTTCGCATACAAATTGTCCAAGAACGATCCAAGCTTACCGAGAACGGATGTCACTGCTATCATGAGCGGGATCCGGGAATACTCCTTTGCAAGTAAAGGACAGCTACGGAGTATGGATTTGTTGCCGTCCAATGGCGAGCCTACGAGGGCACAGGATGAAGACGACTCCATGCTGTTCGAATTGTATGTGATGCACTCTAGGGGCGTGACATGCCTGAACATCAGAAAAGAGGACCTTGGCTGGTCGCAGGAAAGCAAAGTTCTTCATCCTGTGAAGGCCGAGGAGGATGGCTATATAGTCGTTAAAGATCTTCGGCAGGCCCAAGCCAGCTCCTCTGGCGACGCAACCCCTGCGAACGCTGATAACGTGACCTCGACAGCCTCACAGGTAACGCCGAAAGCGAGGAATACGAAGAGTGAAATCAGCAAGAGCGCTTTTGCACCCACGGCCATAACTCGTGAGGCGCAGCCAGAGCCGGCCGAGGCGCCTGCTTCTACTTCCCCAGCACTAGATCAGCCAGCCCTAGAGGCAACACCTAACGGACCTCCCGAGACTCGAAGCGAGAAGAAGAAGAAGAAGCGTGCTGCTGCGGCTGAACCTCAATCTACATCGGGCGAGACGCCTCACCCGGCGCCTCCCGTCTCTAATGTTCAAACGAGTGCAGCCCAACGCTCCGCAAGTCCTGAAGCAAGTCGTCAACCACTGCCAATAGCAAACGGTGACTCAATCAGCTTGGGCATCTCGGGCGACTTTCTTGACAAAGAGCTCAAAAAGATCGAGACTGGGGTCTCCGCAGCGTTTAATAAAGTGTTGAGTCGAGAATTGGGCAGCTTGTACCGTCGCATTGACGATGATCGACGTGTGCAGGATGCTGCCGGCTCCGCGAAGCAAGACGCCATGCTCCGTCTGGTCTCTAGTTCCCTGACCGATAATGTCGACAAGGCCTTGAATCGTATCATCCAAACCAACATCAAGCAGTCCGTCATACCAGCTATAGCGGACGTTCTATCGACAGCGCTAGATAGTAGGCTCTCCGAAGCTTTGACCCAGAACCTGCACCATGCTCTTCCGGCACTCCTCAAGCTAGCTTTGCCTGAAGCTGTTAGCCGGTCACTACAGAATCCAGAGGTTCTTCGTGTGCTATCAGATCAGGTCAATAGTAAGATTGCAGGCCATGTGGAGAAGGAGTTTCTGTCTGCCTTGCACAATACTATTGCACCCTCCTTCAAGAGCCTGGCCGTCAACGTTGCCCAAAAGACCAGTATTGAGACTGAGACCCGTGTTCGGGAACAGCTTCGTCAAGCTGAGCTACAACGACAGAATGACAGCGCCAAGATCGATGATCTGACTGTGGCTGTCCGAGGTCTTTCGGAGACCGTTAATACCATGGCAGCTGCCCAATCGGAGTTTCAGCCGGAGATCCTCAAACTACAGGTTCAGGCAGCGCAAGAGCGGCAAGCTAACCTCATCAGAGAGACCTCGAGACAGCATCAAGAGGCTTCACAAGGGTCTACCAGTTCGGCTGAGACAAGATTGACACCCGAACAAGCAGAGCTCAATGCAATATCAAACATGATGGATGATCAACGTTACGAGGATGCCATTATCCAGGTGTGCCCAACTTAATCCTCACCCAACTATGGTAATGTTAATGTTTCCAGTGGCTGCAATCTGGCCCCCAGCAAGGCTACATTTTCAACAACTTCCTCGTTCGATGCAACCCTGGTTTTCTGCAGCATCTCTCGCCCTTGGTTACGATTTCTGTCGGTGCTGCCGTCACTGGCGATCTAGATACCCATATCATGGAGCGTCTAGCCTGGCTAGAGACCGTTCTTGCAAACATCGACCCTAGGGTAACACTTTCCACATTTATCAAAGAGGGGAACTCTAAGCTGACACTATCGCAGGACCCGGAGATTCGCGAAGTCTCGCCTCGTATCTTAGACGTCCTCCAGCAGCGTTTGGAAAGCCAGTACATGCGGATTGCCGAGATTGATCCCCGAGACTTGGCTCTGAAGAGAATCCCCAGCTTGGCAAAACAGGCACGTGATCTCAAGAGCCTCACCGGCCAGAGATGAGGATCTCAACGGTGAAGTAAAGTCTTTTCATTCTCTGAAACCGGCTATAAGAGACGAGCCCAGTTGGCTCAACAAACCATACCTGCGCATGATAGATCTTTCACTAGCTCGAAGTGGAACCACGAAGTCTGCATGGTATGTTCTCAGAGGCAACCTCCGAGATAAGCAAACACTAGAGCTGGCTCGGTGCTGGTCATATAGGAGAGACATGGCCTACAAAACCCAATCGAAGAGGAAGGTTTTCACTTCTGTTACGATGTATTAAAAGCGGCATCCAGCACATTATTTTACCTCACGAGCATTTACCCCGAAGGATATCAGTTGCATCACGGGGACTGAAGGACACGGCGCTACCAATCACCAGGCATGCATTAGTCATTCCAAGGGAGCGGAGCTTTGCGTGGTGCATGCAGCACCTTTAAACACAGCGGTAGATAGTTGCGATTCAAAACATTGACATAGCAAAGACCCATTTCAAGTTTACCTTAAACCAGCTATATACACTCGCAGCCACCCCAAACCGACAACTATCGCGGCTCCTCTCTGGGATGTATGAAGTTTTGCGAATAGATCTGCTTTTTTCGTAGATGCACCGGTGTCTCCCCGTTCGGTGTGCCAGGAATCTCCTTTCTCATGCCCTAATAAGGAGATCAGCAATTTTTTCTTCGTACGTAGGTTCCAGGGGCTATACCAGCTTATCAAACACACATCCATTCAGCTTCCACTCCTGCGGCCTGCAATGCCACATCTGCTGATTGTTGTTATCCAGACATTCCCAATGGGCGCGGAACTGTTCCAGGCAGGATTTGTTGATGTCGTCGATCCTAAAAAACCCCGAGCCCGTCAGCTTGCCCAACAATCTCCACTCCTAATTTTCGTCCACATCTCAACCGATAGTTACAGCGATCTCCATGCGCCCCCCCCTTTGAAACCCAACGCCGTAGACAAACTCACACACTAGCCGCACACCTCGTCGCCTTCCTCCCCTCCCGCATACACTCGATCTCGCCCTTGCCATGCGCCTGCGTCTTGCACACCATATAGTCATCGTTGAACGCCTTGCAGCGGTCGCCGATGAAGAACGAGGCGCTTAGCAGCGGGGCGGAGGAGGCGCCGATTTCTTTGACGGGGGGGATGGATGCTGGGAGGGGGGTTGTATCGATGAGGACTTGTTGGCTGAATCTGTGGGGCGGGGGTGTGTTAGCAAGGATTGGGGGGGGGGGGGGGGGGGGGGGGGGCTTTT
>JAABUQ010000629.1_pt1 | contig 82758 bp, 78 predicted proteins | sample 5560001 | NCBI WGS metagenome assembly JAABUQ01 (sample SAMN10711888, study PRJNA513371) | rock metagenome | isolation source: Antarctica rocks | place: Antarctica: Victoria Land, Finger Mt nord | collected 2015-12-18 | reverse complement strand
CCGTCGGCGGCCAGGCCGAGCCGCAGCAGCCGGGACTGCACACCGATCGCCGGGATCGCCAGGTCGGTCGGCAGCGATGCGGCGAGGACAGGTCCGATCCGGGTGGAGCCGGTTGGCCTCGGCGCGGGCGCAGGGCGCCGGTCGTCGCGCGCGCGGCCCGCACGCCGGCTGGCGCCGAAGAGGGTGCCTCGACCGACAGCGGCGGCTGCGGCGCCATGTGCTGATGGGTGACGGCCACGGTGACGCAGGCGCCACCGACGGCGGCTGCGACCGCGACCACCAGGTCCACGAGACGTCCACGGCCGGCAGAGGGTTGGGCCATCGGCGAGGTTCAGGTCCTCCGGGTCGTCCGCCGGCGCACCGCCGCGACAGCCGCCGCAGCGAGGAGCAGGCCGATCCCCGAGGTCAACAGGCCCAGGTGCTCCACGCCGGAGGTCGAACCGCCGCCGGCCTGCACCCCGCCGGACGGCACCCGCTGCACCTGCGACCGACCCGTCGTGCCACTGGACCCCGAGCCGGATCCCGACCCCGACCCCGACCCCGAAGTGCCACCGCCGCTCGAGCCGTTGCCGTTCCCCTTGCCGGAAGCCGAACCGTTGCCGGAACCGGAGCCGGGCGAGGTCGGACCGCCGGTCGACCGTGGTGCCGTCGGGCTCGGGGTGGGTGTGGCCGTGGGGGTGGGACTGCCGCCACGCGGCGGGGTGGGGCCGGTGGTGGACGTCGGGCCGGGGCTCCGGGACGGGGTCGTGGGACCCGCCGTGGGACTGGGGCTCGCGGTGGGGGTGCGGGTGGGGCTGGGACTGGCGGTGGGGCTGGGAGTAGCCGTGGGGCTCGGGGTCGCCGCTGCCGTGATGGTGGTCGTGATGGACGTCCGACACGTCACGACGCTGCCGCCGGGGTTGCCGGTCCCGTTGCACTGGTTGATCCGGATCGGGATCGCCGGGCTGACCGTCGAGGGCTGCCGGACACTGCAGTTCACCGCGCCGCCGCCGCCGTTGCCTGAGCCGTTGCACTGGGTGACCGTGGCGCCGGTCGTCGTCGCCGGGAACGGCGTGCAGTTCACCGCGCCGCCACCGCCCGTCCCGGACCCGACGCACTGGTTCACGGTCGCGTCGGTGACCGGTTGCGCGCCGGGCGTGTCCGCACTGATGTTGTTGGTGATGTCGACCGTGCAGGTGATCGGGTGGGCCGCGTCGTTGCTGGAGCCGTTGCACTGGTCGACCCTGGTGACGATGTTGGTGGACGTGGTCCGGAAGGTCCCGTTGCCGGGAGGGCACGGGTCGAGCGCGCAGGTCCGGGTCACCGTCACCACGGAGCCGCGGGTGTTCCCGTCGATCGTGTTGACCACCGTGACCGCGCACCGCAGCACCGTGGTCGCACCGCCCGGACCGGGGCCCTGGTTGTTGCACTGGGCAAGGGTGACGTTGGCTGCCTGCGCGCTCGGTGCCGGACTCAGGCCCGCGATGCCGAGCGCACCGGTCAGGATCACCAACACCAGCAGCGCCGCGTGGCGCACACCCCGGGCGGTGGGACCGTGAGAACTGCTCGATGCGCTCATGCGGTCACGCCCTTGCCGGTCGGGCGCGTCGAGCCCTCGACGAGCAGAGCCCACGGCGCGGTGGTCGTGCAGATGGTGATCAACTGATCACGAGCGGTAAAGTACGCAGCGCACAGGTCGATGTCAACGATCGATCGCATCGCTGGTCGGTGCCGCGTGCTGAGCCGGTGACGCCGGGTCCGCACCCGGTCAGGTGTCACGTCGGTGCGGTGCTGCCACACTTCGCCGACGTGACGACCCCACCAGCCGACTGGCTGTCCGACGCCGTGGTGTACGAGATCTACCCGCAGTCCTTCGCGGACTCGGACGGGGACGGGATCGGGGACTTCCCGGGGGCGCTGGCCCGGCTGGACCACCTGGCGTGGCTGGGCGTGGACACCGTCTGGTTGAACCCGTGTTTCGTCTCGCCGTTCCGTGATGCCGGTTACGACGTCAGCGACTACGACCACGTGGCGCCCCGGTACGGGACGGACGCGGATCTGGTCGCGTTCGTCGACGCGGCCCGCGAGCGCGGCATCCGCGTCCTGCTGGACCTGGTCGCCGGGCACACCAGCAGCGACCACGCGTGGTTCCGGACCTCGGCGCGGGATTCCTCCGACGACCGCTACGTCTGGTCGGAACGGCCCGGCCCGGGATTCGTCGCCTCCCCCGGGCCCCGGGCCGGCTTCTACCTGAAGAACTTCTACGACTCCCAGCCCGCGCTGAACTTCGGGTACGCACGGATGGACCCGGCCGAGCCGTGGCGGCAGGCCGTCGACGCCCCCGGGCCTCGCGCCAACCGCGAGGCGCTGCGCCGGGTGATGGCGCGGTGGTGTGACGTGGGGGTGGCCGGTTTCCGGGTGGACATGGCCTTCTCCCTCGTCAAGGACGACCCCGGCCACGTCGAGACCACCGCTCTCTGGCGGAAGCTGCACGGCTGGCTCGGCGAGGCCCACCCGGGCGCGGTGCTGATCCCCGAGGGCACGGAACCGGTGCCCGTCGGGACGGATCGCCGGGCCGGGTTCGACGCGGACTTCTGGCTGGTGATCCTCGCCGAGCACGCGTCGCTGTTCGACAACGGCGGCGCCGGGACCCAGTCGGCGCACACCCCGCCCGCCGGCGGCTGCTACTTCGACGAGGCGGGACACGGCTCGGCGCAGCCGTTCGTCGACGCCTGGGAGCGGCACTGGGCGCAGTGGGGCTCGAACCGCCCGGTCCTGTTGGCCAGCTCCGACCACGACTTCTCCAGGCTGGCCTGCGGAACCAGGACCCAGCAGCAGCTGGGAGCGGCGTTCGCCTTCCTGCTCACCTGGGGGACGGTGCCGTCGATCTTCGCGGGGGACGAGATCGGCGTGCGCTACCTGCCCGGCCTGCCCGACGTCGAGGGCAGCGTCTGGGAGCCGACGTACAACCGCTCGGGCGCGCGGACCCCGGTGCAGTGGGACACCTCGGCGAACGCGGGCTTCTCCACCGCGCCGGCAGACCGGTTGTACCTGCCGGTGGACCCGGACCCGGACCGGCCCGACGTCGCCGCCCAGCGAGCCGACCCGGACTCGGTGCTGCACGCGGTCCGACGGCTGATCACGCTCCGTCGGGCAACCCCGGCGCTGCGAGCCCGCGGGACGACCGAGGTCCTCTCGACCGGGTACCCGCTGGCCTACGTCCGCGGCGGGACCCACCTGGTCGTGGTCAACCCGCGACGGGAGCCCGGGCATCTCGACCTGGGGGCCCGCTTCGCGGGGGGCGCCGGTGCGCTGGAGGTCCACGGGGTGACGCTCGCCGACGGCGTCATCCGCGCCGACGGTTTCGGGTACGGAGTGTTCGCGCTGACGGGGTCACGCCACGGAGCCGATCGGTCAACGGCGCCGGTAGGTCGGGCGGCGGTCCCCGACGGGCACGACGAGCACGAGTAGGCGCCCGTCCCTGACCTCGTAGCCGATCGTCGACGGACTGGACATCCGCTGTTGATAGCCGGTCGGGCTCCGGACGGTCGGGCCGCCGCCCACGGCTCCCGAGCCCGACCCGGTCGCCCGGACATCGTCCTGGGCCGGTGGCATGTGTCTCGTGGCCGGTGACCCGGCGGCCGAGCAGGGTGGTCGCGGTCGGGTGGGGAGCTGTTGTCGCCGCCAGTCACAGCAGGTGAGGTTGCGGCGGGGATCTGCATCGTCCTCGTCGTCGGTCATCGAGGCGGAGGACTCCGGATGTCAGCTGCGGTAGCGATGGGGCAGCCGCGGGAGACCCGGCTTGACCGGGTCGGGATCCCGTACGTGTTGCGGTGGGGTTTCGTCGGCGTGTTGGTGTTCATGATCGGCCATGGGGTGGAGGCCAGCCTGGTCGCCCCTCACATCGGGGCGGGGTTGCGGAACACCTCGGTGGTCCCGACGATCGTGGCCGCGTACGGGGTCACGGTCATCGTCGCGTCGTACCTGTCGGGGGCGTTGTCGGATCTGATGGGGCCGCGACGGGTGATGGCGTTGGGGTTCGCGATCTGGGTGGTCTTCGAGGGCGCCTTTCTCTACAGCCTCAGTCTGCGGTCGATCCCGCTGGTGACCACATCGCGGAGACACCGGCCACTCGTTCAGCCACGGGTCAGCGTGTCCCCCCGGCGAAATGGTCTTCGTCGGACCTGAAAAGAGCCCTGGTGCCCCCATCCGGACACGGATGCTGGACCGAAGCGGGAGCGAGTCCAGCGCCCAGAGGATGCCGAGGATCCCAAGTCCCGCCGCCTCACCGGCATACCAGATCAGTACTTCCCCAACGGGCGTACGGTACGTCGCCGTCCCTTGTTGAGGCACAGCGGGAGGCCGTTGTCGGTGAGGCGTTGCCGGCGCGGGCTCAGCGCGCACCATCACCGGTTCCGGGTAACCGGCTCCCTCGCGGATGAACGGACCGTCACAGCGATCGGGTTCCTGGCCGGGCGACCGCGTTCGCCGCCGCCCACGACATCACCGTCGAGAAGGTCCTCACCGACCCGACCAGCCCCGGCCCCACCACTGTCACCAACGTCGTGAGGCAGAACAGTTGGTACACGTCATGACGTTGTGGCCAGCGGTTTGGTCGGCGGGACTGGTCGAGCGGCGAGCCCGATACGTGATCCTCGGCGAGGAACTCGATGCGCACGCCACGTCACCGTCGCGCCCGGCGTACCCGAGCTCGGTGGCGACGGTGGCCAGTTCTGCCTGGGGAAGTACTGGCGCAGGAGGCCGGTGGTGCTCTCGTTCAACGAACCCCGGAACACCGCCGGTGGCGCACGCACCACGTGACACGGCCGACAGAAACGACTGGTGATCCTGCACGAACTCCTGATCGACTCCGGTGGCGCACCGACCACTCGACACCGCCCACGGGCTTTGGCGCTCACCCTGGCCTTCCCTGCCACGTCACGTGTGCCCCTCGTCCGTCATCTTTCGTGTGGAATGAGCGGACGAGTGTCAGTGCCCCATCTCGTCAACGGCTGGAGTAGCCGCCGTCGACGGGTAGCGAGACCCCGGAGATCATGGACGCGCCGTCGCTCAGGAGGAACACGATGGGTGCGGCGATTTCAGGTTCGGTGGCCCAACGGCCGAGAGGCATCTGGTCCAGGAACGGGCCCTGGACATCGTCGCGGCCCCAGTACCAGGCCGACATGGGGGTCATCACGACGGTCGGGTTCACGCTGTTGACCCGAATGTTGTACCGGCCGAGCTCAAGGGCGGAGACGCGGGTGATGTTGTCGAGTGCGGCCTTCGAGGAGCCGTACGAGATGTGGCCGCTCAGCGCGACGAGGCTGGCCTGGCTGGAAACGTTGACGATGGCACCGCCGCGGTCGAGCCGAATCATCGAGCGGGACGTGTACTTGGTGACCAACAGGGCGCCGCGCGCGTTGACAGCGATCACCTTGTCGAAGACGTCGATGTCAGTCTCCATGGGGGTCGCGATCTCACCTCCGTAGCCGCCACAGTTGACCACGCCGTACACATCCAGGTCGGCGAGAGCATCGCGAACACTGTCTTCCGACGTGAGGTCGAAGGTCAGCGTACGGACGCCGAGGTCGTCGCTCCGGGCCCGGAGCGCCTCTTCGGATCGTCCGGAAGCAATGACGTCGGCCCCGGCGGCAACGAGCTGCCGGATCACCTCACCGCCGATGCCTCCGCTGGCCCCCGTCACCAACACCGGTCGTCCGTTGAAATCAGGCACGGAAGATCACTCTCGCTTCTATGATGAGGGGATTCGCGCCAACCGAAGTCGAGCGCCATTGCTTCGTGCGACACTGGACGCTAGCAGACTGATCCGTGACGTCACCGGAGACACGGGGCGGTTCGACGCCGGTGACACACGCGCACCCGAGTGTCCTGATGGAGGCCGGAGTCAACACAGTTGTCGGCGGTTGTACACGGGTCATGAACGACTGCGCGGAAGATGTAGGGGCTGTTGCCGGTTGCCACGTCGCGAGGAGGTGAACCCGCTCGAGAGGTGTGTGTGTCAACGTGAGGAACATTCGGCACGAGTGGCTGTCGAGGTCTGCGACCTCCGCTGTCCTGAGGCCACGCTGGACGAGTCGGTGGGCCGTGCGGGTGGTCTGGTGTCGCCGGGACGTCGTCTTGTGTCAGGCATCCCGGGGATCCCCGGGTCCGGTAAGTCAACGTCGTACCCGGCGCTGGGCGACGTTCTCGTGGCGAGCCAAGCCGCCGGAATGGGTCACCTCCGTCGACGAAGGCAACGCCCGTGTCCTGGCTGCTAGTCGTCGAGGCACCGATCTCCTGGTTCCCGTGAGCATCCATCGCGGCACCGTCGACGGCGGGTCAGAAAAGGCGGCTCCGTCTGTTTGGCGATCCCAGTCGACATCGACGGCAACATGGTCGCGGTCCAGCATCTCGTTGCCCTTCGAAGAGCCTCCGGCGGGTCCGGCTCCGACATCGCCCTCGCGGCAACCGGCGTGCCCGCGGCGACCGGGGCCACCGTCGAATTGCCCCGTGACGGCGGGATCGTCGTCTTCGATCTCGCCACCGGACCCGACAACACGGTGAGCGTCGGTCCCTGCGACGTCTTCCATGCGACTACCGTCAGAGTTCCTCCGCCGACATGTCCTCCTGTCCGACCGCGACTCATGCGCTACGCAGGGGCGGAGTAGAAGCCGACGTGGCGATGACCCACTGCGATCACATCAACGGCTCCCCCGACGCCCTGAAGGAGCTGCGGACCGACCGCACCGAACAGAGGATCGTCCTCACCCCCCAGCTCCTCCCGACAGCCGAGAAGGAAGGCCCCCATGAGTCCTGTCACCAGCAAACCCGCAGCATGAAGCGCGTGACCGTGCGCCCTGGCGAGATCGTCCTCGTTGACGCCGACAAGCCAACACCTGGGCCGGGGGAGATCCTCGTCGAAAGCAGCGTCATCGGGGTCTGCGGCTCCGACACCCACGCCGCGGCCGGCCACCACCCATTCGTGCCGCTGCCGTACAACCCCGGCCACGAGGTCGTCGGCGTCGTTCGCGAGCTCGGCGGCGACACCGTGGGCGTGCAGGTCGGGGACCGGGTCATCGTCGAACCGACCCTGCCGTGCTGGACCTGCAAGATGTGTAGCAGCGGCCGCATCAACCTCTGCGAGGATCTCCGCTTCTTCGGTTGCGTCCACGACCAGGGCGGCATGGCCGACTTCTTCACGATCCCCGCCAACCGCGTCCACATCATCCCCGACGACCTCACCGACCTGCAGGCCGTACTGATCGAGCCTCTCTCCACTCCCGTGCACGCCGTCAGACTCAGTGGCGACATCTCCGGTAAGACGGTGGTCATCATTGGTGCCGGGACCATCGGGTTGCTCGTCCTCGCCGCCGCCGGCCACGCCGGCGCCCGCCGGATCGTCATGACCGACATGCTGCCCAGCAAACGAGACCGAGCCTTGCGCCTCGGTGCGGATGCGGTGGTCGACGCCAGCAGCGCTGACGTCATCACCCAGGTACGGGCACAGCTGGGGGAGAGCGCCGACGTGGTCTTCGACTGCGTCGCCATCCAATCCACCGTCGACCAGGCCATACACCTGGCCATCAAAGGCGGCACCGTGGTTGTTGTCGGCGTGCCCATCAAACCCGTCACCGTGCCCCTACCCGAAATTCAGGACCTCCAAATCCGTATCCAGGGCAGCGCCACCTACCTGCCCGAGGACTACGCCACGGCTACAGAGATCATCGAGGCCGGCGAAGTCCGCGTCGAAGACTTCGTCACAGCCCGGTACCCCCTCGACCAGGCAGCCGCCGCTTTCACCGCCTCCGCCGGGGGCGAGCAGGTCAAGGTTGTCATCGTCGCCGGTCATCCCGACCCGACAGGTCAGACCGCGGAAGTGGACGGGCGATGACACGTCTGCCGAAATGAGGTCGATCGGGGCGAAGACCTCAAGCCGGTGATGGGCCTCACGAAAGGGGGTCCGGTGGTGATCCGGACGTGTACCGGAACGGACGATCCGGACGCCGCCGACCTGGGGCGTCACGCCCTCCGCGGGCAGGCAGTCGGCTGGGACGCTGTCTCTTCTCGTTGAGCCCCCGGGCTACTGCTTCCTCGAAGGGGCCCCCTCACTGGTCCACTGACCAATCCAGCCTGCAGGTGCGGCCAAGGACCCGGGAGGGCGGGGGAGCCGGTCAACTGGTTCCTGGTTCCTGCTGCACGGCCAACGTCTCGATGAGGTCGAGGGCGTTGTGACGGGCGTAGGCGGTGGCCAGCCTCGCGGCGTTGGTGCGGAAGCTGCTGTCGCCAAGAACACCCGTCGCGGCATCGGCGATCTGCGTCGGCGTCGGGGTGGAGGTCTTCAGGTCCACTCCCACGCCGTGCGCGGCGACTCGTGCGGCAGTGAGCGGCTTGTCCTCGGTGGTTCCCGCGATGACGACGGGAACACCGGCGGCGAGGGCCTGCTGGGTGGACCCGAAGCCCCCGTTGGTGATGAACAGGTCCGCGCGGGGGAGCAACGCGTCGAACGGGACGTACGCGGCAACGCGCACATTGGCTGGCACATCGACGCCCAGCGCGTCGACGTCGCGCCCGAGAGCGGCGATGAGCAGCACGTCCGAACCGGCCATGCCGGTGATCGTCGGCTCGATCAGTTCGGACAGATCGTTGTTGGCAAGGGTCCCCTGCGTGACCACGACGACAGCGCGCTCGTCGTCCAGGTCTGCCCACCACGCAGGCGGTGACCAGTCCACTGGTCGCTGGACCGGCAGGATCCCCACGTAGTGCAGTGAATCTGGAGCGTCGCTGCGGGGGAAGTCGAACTCGGGAACGCTCAACTCAGCGAAGACCTGGGGCACCGTGACAACAGCGTCGGAGCAGGTCGGGATGATCTCCGTGCATCCCAGCGAGCTGAGTACCTCGCGGAGGTGGTCGGTCGAGGGGCGCAGCGCCTCCGCCAATCCTGCGTTGGCTGCTCGCGTGGCTGCCCGGACGTCGTCGCCCGGCTCGCCCGGGAGCGGCCCGAAGGCGGTGGTGTCCGCGCTGCTCAGGTACAGCGGATTCGCTCCGATCGCCACCCAGCGGCGCGGACGCACACCTGGGGCGCCCAGTGCGACGGGCCACATCCCCAAGAAGCCCGAGTTGCTGATGACGATCTGGTCGTCGTTCTCCTGCAAGAGGAGCTGGACGAGGCGGTACTGGTCAGGGATCGCGTCGCCGAGGATGTAGGAGGTGTCGAAGTTGTTCTGGTCCAGACCGGGGGCTCGACCAGCCCGCCCGGGGAAGACCTCCTCGAGCCGGCGGTCGTCGTAGTCCGCTGCGCCGCTCAGCGGGACGAACCGGGCACCGGTCGACGAGGCGTCGGCACGAAACCGGCTACCGGCCACGACGGTGACGTCGTGGCCGCGCTCGACCATGCCCCGAGCGATCTGCAGCAGCGGCACCGTCTCACCGTAGAAGGGGTAGGTGGCGACGATCACGGCTGCCATGGCAGACCTCTCACGACAGGGGACTGGTCCGTGAACGCTGACCGGGTGCGGCACGACGGGCGTCGTCGCCCACCCGCCAGCACCTCGGGCAACCGAACCCTAAGCGGCTGTGCAGCTCTGGCTCTGACCGGTCGCGGCACCGGGGTCACCAACCCCGAGGACAGTGCGGGTCGCCGATCGTCCGTGCGGTGGGTCAGCGCGCGCGAACGCTGTTCGTCCGACGTCCCGCGGCTCGTCTCCGGGGGGCAGAAACGGCCGTGGGTCAATCGACCGGAGAAGTGCGCGTCGCGCCCGTGCGTTCAGTTGCGAGTTGGAGCAGCGCGCGTTCGAGCGGTGCCGGGCGGGCGCGGTGGGCCAACCACAGCTCCGCGTGTCCGAAGACGGTGGGTGCCGGGATCGCGACGAGACCGTCGACGAGCGCGGAGGTGTTGGACGAGGTCAGGAGCGTCCAGGCCTGACCGGCGGCTACCTGGGCGAGCAGATCATCGACCGTGCTGGCCACGGGTCCCAGCCGTGGCGTGAGCCTCGCGGCCTGTGCCGTGGCTCGGTAGGCGGCCAGCGCCGGCGAGGCGTCGTGTGCGCCGAGGCTGGCAAACGGCCACTCGGCCAGCACGGCTGGGCCAGGCGGAGTCCTGGCACCTGCCAACGGGTGGGCGGAGGCAAGGACGACACGCCAGGGCTCGCGATGCGCGGACGTGTAGGCGATGCCCCGCGCCGGTCGGGTCGAACGGACGAGCGCGAGGTCGATCTCCGAGCGTCGCAGTCCGTCGCGCCGTCCCCGTGTCGGGCGTGGCACCAGGTCGATGCGGGCGTGCGGGTAGGCGGTGGCGAAGGCGTCGAGCAGCGCGCGCAGCAGGCCGAAGCTGCCCGGGGTGCTCACCAGCCGCAGCGTCCCGGCGCGGCCCTGCGAGAGCCGATCCGCAGTGCGCTGCACGGCGCCGTGTGCGTCCAGAGCCGCTTGCGCCTGGGGCAACAACGCCGCCGCGGCGCCGGTCGGGGTGACGCTGCGCCCGGTTCGGTCGAACAACACCACGCCCAGGCGATCCTCCAGGCGGCGCACCGCCTGGCTGACCGCCGGCTGGCCGACGCCCAGCTCCCGCGCGGCGGCTGTGAACGTGCCCGTCCGCGCCGTCGCGGCGAACGCCTCCAACTGCCGCACCTCGAGATCCATCACATCGGATGATGCCAGCCCGTGCATCGACCCGTCTTGTCCGAGCAGCGCACCGAGGGTGGAGTGGATCCATGGCCACAACGACACGACCACGACCGACCACGATGACCGCGATCGTCTCCGCCGGCGACGGTCACCGCCGCACCGAGCGCCGCACCGTCGACGTACCCCAGCCAGGCCCCGGCGAGGCACTGGTGGCTGTGCGCGCGTTCTCCGTCAACCGCGGTGAGTTCGCTCTACTGGCGCAGAGCGAACCGGGTTGGCGGGCCGGGCAGGACGTTGCCGGCGAGGTCGTGGCCGTCGGCGACGGCGTCACCGACGTCGAGGTCGGCCAACGGGTCGCGGCGCTGGTCGACAGCGGTGGCTGGGCCGAGTACGCCGTGGCGCCCGAGGAACGCATCGCCGCTCTCCCAGACGGCGTCACCGTCGAGCAGGCCGCCGCGCTGCCCATGGCCGGCACCACCGCACTCAACCTGGTCCGCCAGGGCGGGACACTGCTCGGCCGACGCGCCCTCGTCACCGGCGCCTCGGGCGGCGTCGGCGGCTACGCCGTGCAGCTGCTGGCCCGTTCCGGAGCACACGTCCTCGCCCTGGCCCGTTCCACCCACGCCGAACGCTTGCACGCACTGGGCGCTGCCGAGGTCGTCGAAGCACTCGACGACCAGGTCGCGCCCGTCGACTTCGCCCTGGAATCGGTCGGCGGCCACACGCTCGCCCACGCGATCGCCCACATCAACCCCGAGGGCACCGTGGTGATGTTCGGCAACTCCTCGGGCGAGCCGACCCCGATCGACGTGTACGCCTTCATGGGCGGCCATGAGGACGCGCGGCTACAGACGTACCTCTCCTACCACCACGTGCATGAAGCCGGCCCGGACCTCGTCACCCTGCTCGACCTCACCGACCACGGCGACCTGCAGGTCGAGATCGGTCTTCGGGAGTCCTGGGACGCCACCGAGGATGTTCTCGACGCTCTCGCGCAGCGCCGCGTCACCGGGAAAGCCGTCCTCACGATCGCCTGAACGGTGTCATCTCCAACGCTGGGGTGGCGCGATTCGCGCAGCCCTCTGGATCGTTCGGGAGGAGGCCCGGCAGCCCCAGCGCGACGGGATCGCCCGGTTCGCCGGGCCGAGGTGTCCAACGTCGGCGAGGCTAGATTTCCCGTTCATGCGTGCAGCGACGTTCCGAGATGGCGACGTGATCGTCCAGGAGCACCCGGATCCCGAACCTGGCACGGGACAGGTGCTCGTGCGGATCCGCGCGGCGGGCCTCAACGGCGGTGACCTCCTGCAGAGGGCCGGTGTCTACCCGGCGCCCGCCGGCTCGCCCCGGGACATCCCGGGCCTGGAGGTGGCGGGCGAGGTCGTCGCCGTCGGTGCGTCGGCGGCGCGTTTTGCGGTCGGCGACCGGGTCATGGGAATTGTCGGCGGCGGTGCCCAGGCCGAGCTGCTCCAGGTCCACGAGCGCCAGCTGATGCCTGTTCCCGCTGCCCTTCCCGACGACCAGGCCGGAGGGTTCTCGGAGGCTTTCACGACCGCGCACGACGCACTCGTCACCCAGGGTGCGTTGAAGATGGGCATGCGTCTGCTCGTCCACGGTGCCGCGGGCGGCGTCGGAACCGCTGCGGTGCAGCTCGGCCGGCTGCTCGGCGCGCACGTCACGGCGACCGTTCGCGCTGAGGGCTCCCGCGAGGCGGTCGCCGCGCTCGGTGCCGACGCGGTCCTGGACCCCGCGGACTTCGTCGAGCAGGGTCCGTTCGACGTCATCCTCGAACTCGTCGGCGCCCCCAACCTGCCCGGCGATGTACAGGCCCTGGCCGTGGGTGGACACATCGTCGTCATCGGTGTCGGGGCCGGCCCCCAGGCTGAGCTGAACCTCCTCGCGCTGATGGGGAAACGCGGCACGGTGTGCGCCTCGACGCTTCGCGCCCGTCCGCTCGAGGAGAAGGCCCTGACCGCGCGGCGGGTGGAGGAGCAGGTGCTGCCCGCGGTCGCCGACGGGCGCCTCGTCGTCCCGGTGGCGCCCACGTTCCCGCTCGACGAGGTCGCCGCGGCCTACGACCACTTCGTTGCCGGCGGGAAGGTGGGCAAGGTCGTCCTGCTGCCCTGACACGAGGCACCGGCGTGGTCATCGGAGGTGCAGCCCGTCGCTGTCCAGGGCCCCGGCACCGGCAACACCCAGGGCGAGTGCGGGGGTGAGGCACCCGGTGCGGAGGTCGTCCGGGTCGGCTCGCGCAACCGCCGGCCCGAGGACCCGTGTACGGGCGCACGAAACTCGCCACGACCGCCGTGCGCCGGGCCAGGACCGCGAGCGACGACGGGTCGTTGGTGTCCGCCTCGACCTCTGTGTCGTTGGCGCCCAGGTCCTTCAAGACCTGTCGGAGTCGGGCGGGGCTCCGGCCGGAAACCGCCCAGCGCACCGGCTCGCCGGCGGTCTTGCCGACCAGGAGGCGGCGGGCTGCGAGCCGTCCCGTCAGGCTCGTCGCGCCGAGCACGACGACGTCGAGGTCGCGATCGGCCCTTCGGCCGCCGCGGTTCGCTGAGCCGTCAGACACGGGAGGCCTCGAGTTCGTCCCGGACCAGCGGCGCGGACGCCTGCCGGGGGTGCCGTGGCTGCCTCGGCAGCGCCACGGCGAGCAGCCCGCTGATCAGCACCCCTGCGAGGGTGAGGATCCACCCCCGGCGGAAGGCGTCGATGCTGGTCGGCGTCCCGAGCACCGCGATGAGGATCGCGACTCCCAGGACCGCGCCGATCTGCCGGCTGGCGTTGCCGATCGCGCTGCCCACGCTGAACTGGCTCGCGTCCAGGTCGTTCACCTGGGCGGCGGCCAGGCTGGAGAAGATCAGCCCGATACCGAGCCCGGCCAGCACGACGACCGGCAACCACAGCGCCAGTCGTGGCTGGGTGGGGGCGAACAGCAACAACGCCAGGACAGCGGCGCCGTAGGCGAGTGCCCCCAGCGCGAGCGGGACGCGCGGGCCCAGAGACCGGACGAGCCCGCCCGCCACCGGTGCGATCAGCACAGCAGCGACGGCGCTGGGCGCGATCGCGAAGCCGGCCCGGAGCGGGCTGTAGCCCCAGACGGTGGTCAGGAAGAGCACGTTGCACAAGGTGAGCGCGTAGAAGCCGGCCCCGAACGTGGTGGTGGCGAGCGTCGCCACCCGGAACGACCTGAACCGGAACAGTCCCAGCGGGACGGCCGGCAGCGCGGTGCGCTTCGAGCGCCACACGAAGAGCGGGAGCAGCACGACGAACGCGCCGAAGGCGAGCAGCACCCGCGAACTCGCCCAGCCGAGTGACCCGCCCTCGACCAGCCCGTAGGCCAGCCCGCCGAGCGCTGCGGCCAGCACGATCATGCCGAGGACGTCGGGGATGCGACTGACCCGGTCGTAGACGGGCTCCTGGACCCAGCGGATGGTCGCCGCGACTGCCAGCAGGCCGATCGGGACGTTGACCAGGAAGACCCAGCGCCAGCTGGCCTCCTGGACCAGGATGCCCCCGAGCGTCGGCCCGGCGGCGGCCGACGCGGCGGCGACCGCGCCGAACAGGGCGATGGCCCTGGGGCGTTCCTCGCGCGAGAACAGCGGGAGGTAGAGCGCCTGGGCTGCCGGGACGAGTGCGGCCGCGCCGAGCGCCTGGAACACGCGCGCACCGATCAACGTGCCGGCGTTGGGCGCCAGGGCGCAGGCGGCGGAGGCCGCGACGAACAGGACGAGACCGGCGACGAACAGCGGCCGACGGCCCGTGCGGTCGGCGAGACGCCCGGCCGGGACGAGCGCGGCGGCGAACACGAGGTTGTAGGCGTTCAGGACCCAGGAGATCGACTCGAGCGACGTGCTGGAGAAGTCGGCTCGGATCGCCGGGAATGCGATGTTCACGATCGAGGAGTCGAGGAAGGCGAGGAAGCCCGCCGTCGAGACGATCAACAGCGTTCGGATGCGAGGTCTGACGGACCACGGGCGAGGAAGAGGCACCCGGAGAAGATACCCCTCAGACTGATGCATCACCAGTCAGGGCCGACGTAGTCTGTGACGGTGCCCGAGCGTCGCCCGCTGAACAACACCGCGATCGTCGTGCTGGGCATGGTCGGTGCCGACCGGCGCAACGGCTACGAGATCGGCCGTTCGGTCGAGCGTTCCACGCGCTACTTCTGGCCGGCCAGCGTGGGGGGCATCTACCCGGAGCTCCGGCGGCTCGAGGATGCGGGCCTGATCGAGGGCCGCGACGACCCGACCGGGGACCGGGCGCGCCGCAACTACGAGCTGACGACGCTGGGCCGGGCTGCGCTGCAGGACTGGCTGCTCGACGAGACGGTGGGCCGGGTCGACTTCCGCCACGAGGACCTGCTGCGCCTGTTCCTCGCCACCGACCTCGAGGCCGAGGCGCTGGCCGAGCTCCTCGACCGCATCGCCGACGGCCACGACATGCGTCGGCGGGACCTGGAGGCCAGCGCCCGCCCGGATGCGGACGCCGCCGTGAACCGGGCACTCGTTCTGGACTACGGGGTCGCGCTGAACCAGGCCGCCGCCACCTGGTGCCGGGGCGCGGCGGCCCACCTGCGAACGCGAGCGCCGGTACCGCCGACCGGTTCCAGCTGACGAACCGTCAGAAGTCGACACCTCGAGTCACCGGCGATCAGCAGGAGGGACGTGTGGTGGCCGATGATCGCGGCGAGTTCTGGGTGCGTGCCTCAGAGACGCTGGGGTCTCCCACTGGACCTCTACGGACCGGACATCGGGCTGAGGACGGTGCCCGTCAGGTCCTGCCGGTGCGCGAACTCCGGACCAGCAGGACGATCCCGACGACGGCGATGATCGGGCCGAGGACCGCCCACAGCGTCTCGCCGGTCATCACTGAGCCGCTGACGAACCCGAGGCCCTGCAGGCCGAACAGCACACCGAACACGACCAGGAGGATCCCGGCGATCCGCAGGACGGTTCTGGACACGGGACGCTCGTCTCGGTGGAGGAGGGGCGGGACGCCCGGCGCGGTCCGTCCAGTCTCCACCCGTGGCACCCCGTACTCCACCCGTGGCACCCCGTACTCCACCCATGGCACCCCGTACGGCCGGGCGTCCCTAGGCTGACCGACCGTGCAGGGATTCGCCTCGGACAACTACTCCCCCGTCCACCCCGACGTGTTCACCGCGATGGCGGAGGCGAACGTCGGCCACGCGGTCAGCTACGGTGCGGACCCGGTCAGCGCGAAGGCCGACGCGCTGCTGCGCGAGCACTTCGGCGCCCAGGCAACGCCGTACCTGGTGTTCAACGGCAGCGGGGCGAACGTCCTGTGCCTGCGGACGCTGTGCAAGCCGTGGGAGGCCGTGGTCTGCGCCGGCACCGCGCACGTCAACACCGATGAGGGCGGCGGACCGGAGATCGTGGCCGGGCTGAAGCTGCTGACCTGCCCGACACCGGACGGCAAGCTCACCCCGGACGCGATCGCCGGGTGGCTACCGAACATGGGGAACGTGCACGCCGCGCAGCCCCGGGTCGTCACGGTCACCCAGTCCACCGAGCTCGGTACCCGCTACGACGTCCAGGAGCTGAAGGCGCTCGGGGAGTTCTGCGCGGCCAGCGGGCTGCTGCTGCACGTCGACGGCGCCCGGTTGTCCAACGCCGCAGCCGGTCTCGACGTCGGCCTGGGTGATCTCGCCGGCGGGATCGGCGCGACCGCGGTGTCCTTCGGGGGCACGAAGAACGGGCTGATGCTCGGGGAGGCGGCCGTGTTCCTGGACCCGGCCACCGCCCCGCCGGCCGCCTACGTCCGCAAACAACTCCTGCAGCTGGCGAGCAAGCACCGCTTCCTCGCCGCCCAGTTCGTCGCACTGCTCACCGACGACCTGTGGCGGCGCCTGGCCTGCCACTCCAACGCGATGGCCGCCCGGCTCGCGACGGCCGTCGGTGGCATCGACGGGGTACGGATCACCCAGCCGGTGCAGGCGAACGGTGTCTTCGCGGTGCTCCCGGCGGGTGTCGCCGACCGGGTCCGGGCGACCTGGCCGTTCTACACGTGGAACGAGCTGACCGGCGAGGTCCGGTGGATGTGCAGCTGGGACACCACCGAGGCCGACATCGACGCGTTCGTGGCGGACGTGGCTCTCGCCTGCTCAGCTGCCTGAACGGCGCCTACCGCTGCCTGACCGGCGCCGACCGCTGCCTGAGCCGCCGGACCCGGCGACTCAGGACCACCTCAGGGAGCGGTGAGGACCAGCCGGCTGACCTCGGTGGTCACCGCGGCCCGGCCGGCGTCGTCCAGCCCGGTGTCGGTGACCAGCACGTCCACCTCGTCCAGCAGGGCGATCGTCGCGAGCCCCACGACGTCCCACTTGGTGCTGTCGGCCAGGACGACGAGACGTCGCGCGCAGGCGACCAGGGCCCGATCGGTGTCGGCCTCCGCGAGCGTCGGCGTCGTCAGACCGGCCCGCGCGTCGAAGCCGTGGACTCCGAGGAACAGCCAGTCGGTGTGCAGGGAACCGAGCGCGGCGACCGCGACCGGTCCGACGAGCGCGTGCGAGGGCGTCTGGACCCCGCCGGTCAGCACCACGGTCAGGTCGGTCCGACCCGCCTCGCTGAGCAGGCGGTGCGCCGGCAGGGAGTTGGTGACCACCGTCAGGTCCGGGACGGAACAGAGCTCCCGGGCGAGCGCGAACGTCGTCGTCCCCCCGGACAGCGCGACCGCCGAGCCCGGCGCCACGAGGGCGGCCGCAGCGCGGGCGATCGCGACCTTCTCCGCGCTGTGCAACGCCGACTTGACCGTGAAGCCCGGCTCGTGGGTGCTGCTGGTGGCCGGGAGACCGGTCGCGCCGCCGTGGACCCGGGCGACGAGGCCGCGGGCGGCCAGGGTGTCCAGGTCCCTGCGGATCGTCATGTCCGACACGCCGAGCACCTCGATCAGGTCCGACACCCGGGCCTCACCCCCGGTCCGGATCGCCTCCAGGATGTGTTCCTGCCGGCGCCGCGCCAGGACCGGCGGCACGGCAGCAGCCGCCCGAAGGCCCGCGGGGGCGGCGGATGCAGCTGACCGGGTCGACACGGCTGCAGGGTGACCGCACCGTGGACGTCCCGTCAACAGTCCGACGTGTCCGAACCCGTCTGGTCCGGTCGGCCCGCGCCCGGCTCGACGGATCCGTGCCCCGCAGGCGATCGGGCGCCGTCGACCGTCACCGGGTCGTGCCTTGACACCTCATCCGGGCGACTGCACAGTGAGCCGGTCCGATCGACCCTGTCCGTTCCTGTCGGTTTGCGTCTCCGCCGGTAGCCGCTGAAGTCACCAGCAAGGGAGAAACCATGTCCCCGTCCAACCCGCAGGTCGGGCCCGACCCCCGACGTCCCACCCCGTCCCGGAGCCAGGGCCCGAGCCAGGGCCCGACGGGCCCCAATCGTCGTTCGGTCTTCCGCGGCGCCCTCGGGGCAGCGGCCCTGGTCGGGATGCCGGGACTGCTCGCCGCCTGCGGATCCGGCTCGAGCACCTCCGGCACGGCCGCCGACACGAAGGCGACCGGCGAGGTCACCTTCGGGTCCAACCAGTCCGACGCGGTCCCGAAGAAGGCGACAGCCGAGATCATCGCCGCCTACGACAAGCAGAGCGGCGGTGTGACCGCAAAGATCAACACGGTCGACCACAACTCGTTCCAGGAGAACATCAACAACTACCTCCAGGGCCAGCCGGACGACGTGTTCACCTGGTTCTCCGGGTACCGGATGCGCTTCTTCGCCGACCAGGGCCTCGCCGGGGACGTCACCGACGTCTGGTCCAAGGTCACCGGCATGACCGACGCGCTGAAGGCGGCGTCGACCTCCACCGACGGGAAGCAGTACTTCGTCCCCTTCACCACCTACCCGTGGGCGGTCTACTACCGGCCGAGCGTCTTCACGTCGAAGGGGTACAAGGTCCCGAAGACCATGGACGAGTTCTACACGCTCAGCGCCACGATGAAGAAGGACGGTCTGACGCCGCTGGCCTTCGCCGACAAGGACGGCTGGCCGGCGATGGGCACCTTCGACCAGCTCAACCTGCGGATCAACGGCTACGACTACCACGTCAGCCTGATGGCCGGCAAGGAGTCGTGGACCGACCCGAAGGTCAGGAAGGTCTTCGACGAGTGGCGCAAGCTGCTGGAGGTGTCCCAGCCGGGATCGCTGGGGCGGACGTGGCAGGAGGCCGCGCAGTCGCTGCAGAAGAAGCAGGCCGCGATGTACGTGGTGGGCATGTTCGTCGGCCAGCAGTTCACCGCTGGCGCGGACCGCGCGGACCTCGACTTCTTCGCGTTCCCCGAGATCGACCCGGCCGTCGGGACGAGCGCCATCGAGGCACCGATCGACGGGTTCATGATGGCGAAGAACCCGAAGAACGGGGCGGGTGCCAAGGACCTGCTGACCTACCTGTCCACGGCCGCCGCGCAGGAGGTCTCGGTCAAGTCCGACACCACGGTCATCGCGACGTCCAGCAAGGCCGACACGTCGGGCTACACGGCCCTGCAGAAGAAGGCGGTGGACTTCATCGCCGGCGCCAAGCAGATCTCGCAGTTCCTGGACCGCGACACCCGCCCCGACTTCGCCTCCACCGTCATCACCCCGGCGCTGCAGACGTTCATCGGCAAGCCGACCGACGTCGACGGGCTGGTCAACAGCATCGAGGGCCAGAAGAAGACGATCTTCACGTGAGTGGGCGCGTCGACGGACGGGGGCACGGGTGTGGCTGAGACAGCGGTCCCACTGACCTCGCCGGTCAGTCCCCGGCGGCGGCGACGGGCGGTTGCTCGACGTGGTCGTCCCCGTGCCCTGCGGGGTGCGGACCGGATCACGGTCATCCTCATGGTCGCGATCCCGAGCCTGGTCGTGTTCGGGTTCATCTGGCTCCCGGCGCTGTCCTCGGTCGTCCTGTCGGCGACGAGGTGGAACGGCGTCGGGGCGATCACCGCCGGCGACTTCATCGGCGGGACCAACTACACCAACATCACGACGAACTACCCGCCGTTCTGGCCGGCCATGCAGCACAACCTGATCTGGCTGGCGGTCATGTTCTTCATCGCGACACCGATCGGCATGTTCCTCGCGGTCCTGCTCGACAAGAGCGTCCGGGGGACGCGCGCCTACCAGATCGCGCTCTACATGCCGGTCGTGCTGTCGCTGGCGCTCATCGGCTTCATCTGGCAGTTGATCTTCTCCCAGGACCAGGGTCTGCTCAACGCGGTCACCGGCAGCTCGATCGACTGGTTCGGTGACCGGCGGTACAACCTGTGGGCCGCACTGGTCGCCACGTCCTGGCGCCAGGTCGGCTACATCATGCTGCTCTACCTGGCCGGGTTGAAGGCTGTGGACGGATCACTGCGCGAGGCCGCCGCGATCGACGGGGCATCCGAGCCGAAGGCCTTCTTCCAGGTCATCTTCCCGGTCCTGCGGCCCATCAACATCATCATCCTGGTGGTCACGTTCATCGAGTCCCTCCGCGCCTTCGACCTCGTCTGGATCATCAACAAGGGCCGGAACGGGCTCGAGCTCATCTCCACACTGGTCACCCAGAACGTGGTCGGGGAGGCGAGCCGCATCGGTTTCGGGTCGGCCCTGGCCACGGTCATGTTGCTCATCAGTTCGGTGTTCATCGTCATCTACCTGCGGGTCGTCATGAAGGAGGACCGGTGACGACCGTCGGGGAGCGCCCCGCCGGAGCCGTCCTGGCCGGGGCACGGTCCGTCCAGCGGACGGGCCGGCGGACCCCGGCGCCGCGCGTGGTCCTGCACGCGTTCCTCGTCGTGATGTCCGTGCTGTGGGTGTTCCCGATCGCCTGGGCGCTCTACAACAGCTTCCGGGACTACAGCTACACCTCCGTCCACGGCTACGCCTCCATCGGCGGCTTCACGACCAGGAACTTCACCGACGCCTGGCAGCAGGGTGACTTCACCCGCCACTTCCTGAACTCGGCGATCGTCACCATCCCGACGGTCGTGATCACGCTGGTGCTCGCCTCGATGGTCGCGTTCGTGGTCGCCCGCTTCGACTACCGGTTCAACCTGGCGTTGCTGGGTATGTTCACCGCGGCCAACCTGCTGCCCCCGCAGGCCCTGCTCATCCCGATCTACCGGCTCTTCCGCGCCATCACGGTGCCGACCTGGATCAGCGGGTCCGGGACGCTGCTGAACAGCTTCTGGGGCCTGATCATCATCAACACCGCGTTCCAGTGCGGGTTCTGCGCGTTCGTCCTGAGCAACTACATGAAGACGATCCCCAGAGAGCTCTACGAGGCGGCCGACGTCGACGGCGCCAGTGTGCTGCGGCAGTGGTGGCAGCTGACCCTCCCGTTGTGCCGACCGCCGCTCGCCGCCCTCGCCACCCTGATGGTCACCTGGATCTACAACGAGTTCTTCTGGGCCACCGTCCTGCTGCAGAGCGGCGACAAGTTCCCGATCACCAGTTCGCTGAACAACCTGAGAGGACAGTTCTTCACCGACTACAACCTGTTGTCGGCCGGATCGATCCTCGTCGCGCTGCCGACGCTGATCGTCTTCTTCGCCCTGCAGAAGCAGTTCGTCTCCGGGCTGACCCTCGGAGCGACCAAGGGCTGAGCGACCATGTCCGGCGTGACGTTCGATCCCCGACCGGTGGAACTGGCCGACCCCGTCCGCGCCCCCGGGGTCCGGCTGGTCCCGCTGTCCGCTGATCACGTCGACGGCCTCACCGAGGTGCTGGCCGGGGACGAGCGTGCCTTCGAGCACCTCCCGGTCCCGTTCCCCGCGGACCGGGGCGGGATCGCCGACTGGGTGGCGGCGCAGCTCGGGTGGGCGGCTGCCGGGACGTGGGTGCCGTTCACCGTCCTGGTCCAGGAGAGCGTCGTCGCGGGTGCGGGTCCGGGCGGGCGACCGGTCGGGGTCACCGCCTACCTGGACCTGAACCGGCCGGAACGCACCCTGGAGGTCGGTGGCACCGTGTACGCCCGACCGTGGTGGGCTGGCCGGGTGAACCCCTCGTGCAAGTACCTGGTGATGCGCCATGCCTTCGAAGACCTGGGGGCCGAGCGGGTGGCCCTCAAGACCGACATCCGCAACACCCGCTCCCAGGGCGCGATCGCGCGGTTGGGTGCCGTCCGGGAGGGCGTGTTGCGCTCGACGCTGACCCGTCGGGACGGGACCCGGCGCGACACCGTGTACTTCTCGGTGCTGCGCGCCGAGTGGCCCGGCGTCCGCGCCGGTCTGCTGGAACGACTCGGCAGCCCGGCGTGAGCCCCCGTCCCGTGCCCGACGTCCCCCGGCCCGGTCAGGAGTCGGTGTGGGACTACCCGCGGCCGCCGCGACTGGAACGCACGCCGAAGCGGGTCCGGCTCACCGTCACCCGCGCCGACGGCAGCGAGCTGGTCGTCGCCGACACCACCGATGCGCTCCGCGTCCTGGAGACCTCGCACCCGCCCACCTACTACGTGCCCCGGTCGGCGCTCGCCGCGGGAGTGCTGGCCGACGCCCCGGGCGCGAGCTGGTGTGAGTGGAAGGGCCGCGCCCGGTACGTCTCCGTCGTCGACCCGGCCGACGGCACGGTGCTGGCGGACTCCGCGGGTTGGCTCTACGACGACCCGACGCCCCCGTTCGGCGAGCTGGCCGGCGCGGTCGCGTTCTACCCCGGCCGGGTCGGGACGGCGAGTGTCGACGGCGAACAGGTCCGGCCCCAGCCGGGTGGCTTCTACGGGGGGTGGCTGACCGACGACATCGCCGGCCCGGTCAAGGGCGGCCCCGGCTCCGCCGGCTGGTGATCCGGGCGGAGCGGACACCTACCCTGAACGCGTGTCCGGTGGCGCGGTAGCCCTCGACGCCGACCCGGCCGGGTCCGCCCGGTCGGCCGGTGCGCCGGTCCGGTGACGGTCGGACAGACCCCTGGCGCACCTCCCGGAGCTGTTGCGGCGCTCCGTGCCCCGGTCCCCCCGGCGACGGCGGCCGGGCTCGGTACCCGCGCCGGGATCGCGTTGACGGTCTCGGTGGCCCTCGTCGTCCTGGTCGGGCTGCTGGGACCCTCGAAGGTCACCGTCGCGCTCGGCGGTGCCGTCGCGGGCCGCCCGCCCTACGACCTCGGCGCGTCCCTCCCGGCCTGGATCCCGGTCTGGGCGACGGTCCTCGCCCTCGTCCTCGGGGCGGCCGGGATCGTCGTGGCGCTGCGGGCGCTGGCGGTCGGGTGGTCCCCGTCGCCGCGCCGCTGGCTGCTCGGCGGGGCGGCAGCCGTCCTGGGGTTCCTGGCTGTTCCTCCCGCCGCCAGCGGGGACGCGTTGGTGTACGCCGCGTACGGCCGGCTCGCCGCCCTCGGCGCCGACCCCTATGTGCTGACCCCCCGTGCGCTGCTCCGCGCCGGTGATCCGGTCGGGGTCGCCACCGAAGGTCCGTGGCAGGGCGTCACCAGCGTCTACGGGCCGTTGGCCACCGGCGTCCAGGAGGCGGCCAGTCGGCTCGCGGGCGGGTCGATGCAGCAGACGGTGTGGTGGCTGTCGGTCGCGAACGCGCTCGCCTGGATCGCTGCCGGTGTGCTGCTGATGGTGCTGGCCGCCGGGGACAGCCGGGCCCGCAACCGCGTGCTCGTCCTGTACTGGTGCAACCCGCTGCTGCTGTGGGCGGTTCCCTTCGGTGGCCACAACGACGTCCAGGCACTGACCTTCGCACTCGGAGCACTGCTCGCACTGCGTCAGCGGTCGGTGGTCCTGGGGGCCGTCGTGTCCGGAGCGCTCATCGGGCTGGCGGGCGCGGTCAAGCTCACCGAGGGCATCGTCGGGCTGGGGCTGGTGTGGGCGGTACGCCGCCGCCCGGTCGCGGCCGTCGCCCTCTGCGCGTCGGCGGCCGCGGTCCTGGCCGTCCTATACGTCCCGCACCTGCCGGAGGCGTTCCACCAGACGTCGGGCAACAGCGGGTTCGTCTCCTCCGCGTCTCCCTGGCCGTGGGTACGTTCCGTGCTCGACATCGGTCTGACCAGGTCGGCGTCGGGGTCGGTGGTCACCGTCCTGTCCTGGGTGGCGGTCCTCGGCCTGGCCGCCCTGCTGGCGCTGCGGGTGCTGCGCCCGGGCCTCCCGGCCTCGGTGGAGGCCGGACGGGCCCGGATGCTCGAGGCGGCGCGGGCGGTCGTGGCCATCACCCTCGCCTGGACGGTGGTGGGCTCCTACACGCTGCCCTGGTACGACATGGTCGTCTGGGCGCCGATCACCCTGGTCGGTGCCTCGACACTGGACCTGCTGCTGGTGGTCCGGGCGGCCACCGTGTGCCTGGCCTACGTCGCCACCCGGGAGGTCCCGACCGACCAGGCGCCGTCCCCGGCGCTCGCGTTCGTGACCGACCGGTTCCGCGACGCCGTCTCCCCTCTGGTGCACGTGGCACTCGGGGTGGCGCTGGTCCGGTGGGCACGTGGACGCGACGGGAGGGACCTGCTCCCCCGGCTGCGGACGGGTCGACGGGCCGGCCCGGACCGGCCCGTCGCCTAGCGTCGGCCCGTGTCCGACGCACCTGCTGCAGGCGGTCCGATCCTCCCGGAGGTCGACGTGCTCGCCTACCTCGGCCCCGCGGGGACGTTCACCGAGCAGGCGGTCGGGCTCCTCCCCCACCGGGTCCGCCGGGCGCTGCCCGGCACCACCGTCGCCGCGGTGATCGCCGACGTGGCCGCGGGCCGGGCCGACGCGGGGCTCGTGCCCGTCGAGAACTCCGTGGAGGGCTCGGTGAACGCCACCCTGGACGCACTGGCGGCCGGTCCGGAGCTGCGGGTGGTGGCCGAGGTCCTGGTCCCCGTCCGGTTCGTGCTGGCTGCGCCGGCCGGTGCGCCGCTGTCCTCGGTGACCCGGGTGTTGTCCCACCCGCACGGACTGGCGCAGTGCCGGGCGTGGCTGGGGGAGCGCCTCCCGGCCGCGGAGCTGGTCGAGGTCGGCTCCACGGCTGCGGCGGCCGCCGCGGTCGCCGCGGCCGGTGACGGTGGCCGTGCCGGTACGGATGCCGCCGTCTGCGCTCCCGTGGCCGCCGACCACCACGGCCTCACGGTGCTCGCCGAGGGCATCGGCGCCGCCGGCCCGGCGGCCGTCACCCGGTTCGTCCTCGTCGCCCGTCGGGGCACGGCGGTCGGCGCACTCCCCCCGGCGACCGGAGCGGACCGGACGTCGCTGGTGGTCTTCATCCCCGACAACCACCCGGGCGCGTTGCTCGACGTCCTGGAGCAGTTCGCGGCCCGCGGTGTCGACCTGATCCGACTGGAGTCCCGCCCGACCGGGCAGGCGATGGGCAGCTACTGCTTCGCCATCGACTGCGAGGGCCACGTCGCTGACGCGCGGGTCGGGGAGGCACTGTCCGGGCTGCGCCGGACGTGCCGGGCCGTGCGGTTCCTCGGGTCCCATCCGCGGGCCGACGCCGCGCCGGTCACCGTCCGTCCGGGCACCGCCGACGAGTCGTTCGCGGACGCGGCCACCTGGCTGGACGGCCTGCGCGGCGTCTGATCCAGCCGCCTCGACGCGGCGCCTGGACGCTGCGGCTGGACGCGGCGCGCGGGTCGTCCGTCCCGGGGGACACCGCACGCGCGGATCTCATCCGCCCTGGCGATGTGTGCGGCCGCGGGAGTCCCTACGGTCGGACCATGAACTCCCACATGAACCGGGACACGACCCGGGCCCGGCCGTGATCGAAGCAGTCGGACTGACCAAGCACTACGGGACCAAGGCCGCTGTCGAGGACGTCACCTTCACCGTCCGACCGGGGGTCGTCACCGGTTTCCTCGGCCCGAACGGCGCGGGCAAGTCCACGACGATGCGGATGATCCTCGGCCTGGACGCCCCGACCGCCGGGTCGGTGACCGTGAACGGGAAGCGGTACGCGGACCACCGGGCGCCGCTGCACGAGGTCGGGGCACTGCTGGAGGCCCGCGCGGTGCACACCGGTCGGTCGGCCCGTGATCACCTGCGCGTCATGGCGGCCACCAGCGGCATCTCTCAGCGGCGGGTGGAGGAGGTCATCGACCTGGTCGGGCTCGGATCCGTCGCCGGCCGGCGGGTGGGCAGCTTCTCCCTGGGGATGGGACAGCGCCTCGGGATCGCCACCGCCCTGCTCGGGGACCCGGAGACCCTCATCCTCGACGAGCCGGTCAACGGCCTCGACCTGGACGGGATCCGTTGGATCAGAGCACTGCTCAAGGACCTCTCGGACCAGGGGCGGACGGTGTTCCTGTCCTCGCACCTGATGAGCGAGATGGCGCTCACCGCGGACCGGATCATCCTCGTCGGACAGGGTCGCCTGCTGCGCGACCAGACGATGGAGGACTTCATCGCCGACGCCTCCACCGGGTCGGTCCGGGTGCGCTCCCCCCGGGTGGACCTGCTGGCGGCGGCCGTCTCCGGGGACGGGGTGACCGTCCGGCACGTCGAGACCGGCACCGTGGAGGTCGAGGGTCTGTCCTGCGAGCAGGTCGGGTCGGCGGCGGCCGCGGCCGGCGTCGTCCTGTACGAACTGACACCACAGACGGCGTCCCTGGAGGACGCCTACCTCGCGCTCACCGGGAACACCGTGGACCACCGGTCCGGCGAGTCGACGGAACGACGACAGGAGATGGCGGCATGAGCACCAGCGCGACGGTTCTGCGGACACCGGTGGAACCGGACGGGCAGGGCAGGCAAACGGGCCGCGTCGCCGTCGCCCCGGTGACCTTCGGGCGGGTGGTCCGGTCGGAGTGGCTGAAGTTCCGGACGCTGCGCTCGACGTGGTCCGTCCTGGCCGCCGCGATGGTCGGCGTGATCGTCATCGCCGGCATCATCGCCTGGAACACCCGCTCGGGGACCGGACTGGCGCCGGAGGACTCGGCGCCGTCGGCGACCCTGCAGGGGTACTACCTGGGCCAGCTGTTGATCGCGTCGCTCGGCGTCCTGTTCGTGAGCGGCGAGTACGGCACCGGGATGATCCGCTCGACCCTCGCCGCGGTGCCCAGGCGCCTGCCGGTGCTGGTCGGCAAGGCGGTCGTCTTCACCGCGATCGTCCTGGTCGCCATGACCGCGACGGCCTTCGCCGCCTTCCTGATCGCCCAGTCGATCACCGCCCGGTACCGGCCGGCGTACTCCCTGTCCAACCCGGGCGTCCTGCGCGTGGTCGTGGGGACCGGGGTCTACCTGACGTTGATCGGCCTGGTCGGCGCGGCGATCGGGTGGATCGTGCGCAGCACCGCCGGCGCGCTGGTCACAGTGGCCGGGTTGGTCCTGGTCCTGCCGGTGGTGTTCGGCAGTCTGTTCGGCGCCTGGGGGCGCCATGTCGCCGCCTACCTGCCCAACGGTGCCGGGGCGAGCTTCTCCACCACCTACGGCAACCCGGGCGGGCTGTCGGCGTGGACCGGCTTCTGGGTGATGCTGGCGTGGGCGGTCGTCACGTTCGGCATCGCGGCGGTCCTGCTCCGTCGCCGTGACGCCTGAGGGACGCACGGCCCACCCGCGGCCTGCTGGCCTTCACCGCGACTGGTCACTGGTGTCCTGGGCGGACGGCGGTGGCGCCCCGGTGCCGTCTGGGTCGCGGTCGCCGCCCCACCTGCCCGGCACAGGGGGTTTCCGGAGCTCGGCAGCGACGAGCCCCTCGAGAGCACCGCTCTCAACACGTTGTCCGAGGCCACCGTCGAGACACACGTCGGGCGTGTCCTGGGCAAGCTCGGGCTCCGGGACCGCGTCCAGGCCGTGATCCTCGCCGACGAGACCGGTCTCGTCCGCCCGCGGCAGCCGTGACGGCGCGTCCGACGGCCCTGCGCTGAGAGGCAGCTGAGCGGGGCGCGGCCCGTGGCGTGGGTCGAGGACGGGCGGGAGTAGACCTGGGGACGTGACGGGGCCGACAGCGGACGAGCCGGTGCAGACGGATGGATCGGAGCAGCGGCAGGGGGCGACGCGGCGGGGTGGGTCGCTGGGTCGGCGAGGCCTGCTCGGGATCGCGCTGGCCGCCGGCGCCGGTGCCTGCACGGGCCAGGCGACCAGCGGGTCGCCGGACACGTCGCGGACGGCCGCTTCGACCCCGGCGCCGTCCACCTCGGCGCCGTCCGCCCCGGCACCCGGGCCGGCCGGCCGGTCGTCGACGGGCACGGCGACCGCTCCCGGGTCCACCCCGCCCACCACACCGGATGCGGTCGGCACGCCCGGCCCCGGCGGTCCGGCCGTGGAGGTCGGGCACGGCAGCCGGACCGGGACGGCGGTCGCCCTGACCTTCCACGGCGCCGGCGACAGCGCGCTGGCCCGGGAACTGCTGGCCGTCCTCGATCGGGCGCGGGTCAGGGTGACCGTCCTCGCGGTGGGGACCTGGCTGCGGGCCGAGCCGGCGACCGCGCGGGCCTTCCTCGCCGCGGGCCACGAGATCGGGAACCACACGTTGAGCCACCTGGAGATGAAGAGCCTGTCGACCGCCACGACGGACCAGGAGATCGAGGGCTGCCGGGCCGAGCTGATCCGGGTCACCGGGTCCGCGCAGCGGTGGTTCCGCCCTTCCGGTACCCAGCACACGACGGCACGGATCAGGGCAGCCGCCGGTCGGGCGGGTTACCGGAACTGCCTGTCCTACGACGTGGACGGGCTCGACTGGCAGGACCCGCCGGCCGCGACCGTCGTCTCGGCGGTCCTCGACGGCACGAGGCCCGGATCGGTCGTCAGCCTCCACCTGGGACACCGGAACACCGTCGAGGCGATGCCGGCCATCCTGCGCGGTCTGCAGCGCGCCGGGCTGCGGGCCGTGGGCGTCTCGGAACTGTTGGCGTGACCCGGTGACCCCCTGATCGTCCCGGTGTCGATCGGCCCGGTGTCCACACCAGGCCGGAACGTCGGCGGGGGGACCATGGCGCTGTGAGCAGCCGGGGACCGGACCGGCCCCGGCTGTGGTCCGGGGTCCGTGGCAGAGCAGTGCTCGCGGCGGTTGCGGTCGTGGCGGTCGGCCTCGTCCTGGGCGGGTCGCTGCTGCTCTTCCTGCTCAACCGGGCCCTGGTGTCCAGCGTCGATGTCGCCGCGATGGCCCGCGCCGACGCGGTGAGCCGGATCCTGCGGGCGGGCGGACCGGCCGGTGTCCGCGCGGAACTGCTGGCCAACGCTCCCGTGGACGGGGTCGTCCAGCTGCTGGACGACACGGGCGGCGTGGTCGCCAGCTCGAGTGTCCGCAGCGCCACCGTCCCGCTGTCCAACCTGCGTCCGGCACCGGGGTCGGTGTCCCGCGCCGAGGTGGCCCGTATCCGGCTGCTGGACATCGACGACCCCTCACTGTTCCTCGCCGAGGGCGTCAGCTACGGCGGGCGGAACTGGACGGTCGTCGTGGCAGCCTCCATCCAGCCCGCGCGCCAGTCCGTCCAGACGGTGCTGTTCCTGCTGGGGGTCAGCGCACCGGTCCTGCTCCTGCTGGTCGGGGTCGCGACCTGGCTCCTGGTCGGGCGGTCTCTCGCGCCGGTGGAACGGATCCGGTCACGGGTGGCCCTGATCGGAGGGTCCCGCCTCGACGACCGTGTCCCGGTCCCGTCGTCCCGGGACGAGATCGCCCGTCTCGCCGTGACGATGAACGCGATGCTGGACCGTCTGCAGCGCTCGGACACCGTCCAGCGGCGGTTCGTCGCCGACGCGAGCCACGAGCTCCGCAGCCCGCTCACCACGCTGGTCGCCGCGCTCGAGGTCGCCGGGCCCGGGACCGCCTCCGATGCGTGGCCCGAGGTGCGCGACGTCCTGGTCCTCGAATCGTCCCGGATGGGCAGGCTGGTGGACGACCTGCTGCTGCTGGCGACGGCCGACGACGAGGGCCTCCGGCTCCGGGTCGCCGACGTCGACCTCGACGACCTCGTGGCCGAGGAGGCCGCGCGGGTGCGCGTCTCGGGTCGCATCCGGGTCGGTGTCCGACCCCGACCCGCCCGGGTGCGCGGTGACGAGGCACGGATCGCCCAGCTGTTGCGCAACCTCTCGGACAACGCGGTACGGCACGCGCGGTGCGAGGTGCTGCTGAGCTGTGACGTCGACGCACTCGGCGGCCGGATCGTGGTCGAGGACGACGGCCCGGGCATCCCGGTCTCCGACCGCGAGCGGGTGTTCGACCGCTTCCTGCGCCTGCAGGACAGCCGGGACCGGGGCAGCGGGGGCAGCGGTCTCGGTCTCGCCATCGTCCGCGAGATCGTCCGCGCCCACGGGGCCACGGTCGAGGTGGACGGCTCCGGCCTCGGCGGTGCGCGGGTGACCGTCCGGTTCCCCGCGGTGCCGGTCGGGCCCGCGGTGCCGGTCGGGCCCGCGGTGCCGGTCGGGCCTGCGGTGCCGGTCGGGCCCGCGGTCCCGGTCGGTTCTGCGGTGCAGATTGCCGCCGCGCCGGCTCAGGGCGGGGAGGAGGCGTCCTCACGGCGGATCCGGTAGCCCATGCCGCGGACGGTCTCGATGCTCCGCCGGCCGAACGGTTCGTCGATCTTCCGGCGCAGGTACCGGACGTAGACCTCGACGACGTTGACGTCCCCCTCGAAGGCGACGTCCCAGACGTTCTCCAGGATCGTGGCCTTGGAGACGACCTCGTCGCGGTGGTGCATCAGGTACTCCAGCAGCCCGAACTCCCGGCGGGTCAGCAGGATCTCCTGGCCCGCCCGCTCGACCCGGCGCCGCCCCGGGTCCAGCGTCAGGTCACCGGCGGTCAGCACGATCGGCCGCTCGGGGGACCCTCGACGGATCAGTGCTCTCAGTCGGGCGACGAGCACGATGAAGCTGAAGGGTTTGGTCAGGTAGTCGTCGGCGCCGAGGTCGAAGGCGTCGGTCTGGTCGTACTCGCCGTCCTTGGCGGTGAGCATGATCACCGGTGTCCAGATCTCACGCTGGCGGAGGGTCTGCAGGACCCGGTAGCCGTGCACGCCCGGCAGCATGATGTCCAGCACGATCACGTCGTAGGCCGACGACGACGCCTTCCACACGGCCGCCGCGCCGTCGTGCACGACCTCGACGACGAACCCCGCCTGGACCAGCCCCCGCCGCACGGTCTCGGCGAGGAACACCTCGTCCTCGACGACCAGCACGCGCACGTCGCCTCCCGGCTCAGTCCACCCACCCGGCGCTCTGGTCGGGCCCGGTCTGGTGGGGCTCAGTCTCGTCGAGCCCGGTCCGGTCCCCGTCGGCGCGGACCCCGGCGAAGACGTCGTCGCAGCGTCCGGGTCGGGCGGAGCGGTCGGTGAACCACTCGTGCCCGACCGCGAGTGCGAACAGCCAGCCGGGCAGTGCCAGCAGCAGACGAAGCGTCCGGATGCCCTGGTCCACGCCGGCCTGACTGACGTGCGCGGCCATCGCGGCCCGTTTCGCCGCCAGGTGCGCGCGGACGTCCACCCGATGGGTGATCTGCGACCTCGGCGAGAAGGCGGCGGCGAATGCCTGGCGATCCACCCCGTCGAGCAGCCCCGGCACCAGCCCGGCGACCCGGACGGCCCGGTCGACCAGGGCCCGGTCCACGGTCGCCTCCAGCACGGACGGTGTCCCCGCGGCGCGGGCCGCGACGCCACCGACCCGGTGGACGGCCACGTGGTCGGGGTGCCCGTACCCGCCGGCCGGGTCGTAGGTGGTGAGGACGTCTGCCCGTTCCTCCCGGAGCAGCTCGACGAGCGGGCCGGCGGCGACCGACGGGTCCAGCCGACTGAAGACGTCGGGACTGTCCAGGGCACTGTCCCGCCACCCCGAGTCGGGGTAGCCGAGGTGGACGACCCGGGCCGCGCCGATCGCCGCCGCCGCCAGGTCGAGCTCGTCGCGTCGCCGGGCGGCCAGCGGACCCGACGCCGCGAGCGCCGTCGACGTCAGTCCGCGCTCGCCGTCCGTGGCGACAGCGAGCACAACCCGGTGGCCCTGCGCGGCGGCGCGCGCGAGCGTGCCCGCCGTCAACAGCGCCTCGTCGTCCGGGTGGGCGTGGAAGGACACGATCGTGAACCGCTCCATGCCGTGATGGTGACAGGGGCGACGGACCCGACCGCCCACAACCGACACCCGCGGCGCGGTGACATCTCAGTGCTCTCTCAGCCGCCCCGCCGCACAATGCTGCCGTGACGACACCCCCGCCGCCCGATCCGGTGCCCGATCCGGTGCCCGATCCGGTGAGCGGCGCGGTGACCCGGTCCCGCCACCCGGCGCGTGCGGTCGTGGCCGGGTCCGCCGTGCTGGCGGTGTCCGCCGGCCTCGTCATGGTCGTCCCGCGACTGCTGCACACCACCTGGCCGGCCGTCTGGTCGGTCCTGGGCGGAGTCCCTGTCGGGTGGCTGATCGTCCTGGCGGTCGTGTGGCTGGCCGGACTGGTCGCCCACACCCTCGTGTTGTCGGCCTCGCTCCCGGGACTGTCCGCCCGCCGTGCACTCGCCCTCAACCTCGCCGGGAGCTCGGTCGCCAACCTGGTCCCCCTCGGTGGTCCGGTCAGCCTGGGTCTGACGACCGGGATGGCGCGGTCCTGGGGGTTCCGCTCGACCGCGATCGGGGCCTTCCTGACCGTGAGCAGCGTGTGGAACGTCGCGGCGCGGGCCGGGCTCGGCGTGGTCGGCCTCATCTGGTGGATGACCAGGCCCGGCGCGGCACACCCGGCTCTGGTGGGGGGCGCCGCCGCGCTGGTGGTGGCCGTCGTCGCCGCGTCCGTCGCCGTCCTGTCCAGTGAACGGGTGGCCGCTCTGCTGGCCGGGCTCGCCGGCCGGGTCGCCGCGATCGCCGCCCGGGCGGCCGCATTCCTCCGCACCGGGGGACGCACCGGGGGACGGCGCCCGGCGCGCGTCCGGACCCCGGGAGTCGAGGCCGGGGTCCGTGAGCGGGTGACCGGGTCGATCACGTCGGTGCGGCGCTCGAGCGTCGCCATCGCCCGGCGTTCGTGGCCGGCCCTGAGCGCGGGGATGCTGGGCTACTCGATCCTGCTGTTCCTGCTGCTCGGCCTGTGCCTGCAGGTGCTCGGGGCCCCCCAGCCCGTCATGACGGTCGTCGCGGTGGTCTGCGTGGAGCGTCTGCTCACCGCCGTCCCCCTCACCCCCGGGGCCGTCGGGGTCGCCGAGATCGGCCTGGCCGGATCGCTGGTGCTCGGTGGCGTCGACCCTGCCACCGCCGCGGCGGCCGCGTTGCTCTACCGTCTGTACACCTTTGCCCTGGAGATCCCGGTGGGCCTGCTCGTCGCCACCGGCTGGGCCGTGGCCCGTCGGTGGCTCCCCGTCCTCACCGCGCGTCCCGTCGGAGGTGGTTCGTGAGGATCGTCCACGTCACCGACGGGTACCTGCCCCGTCTCGGCGGCATCGAGATCCAGGTCCACGACCTCGCCACCCAGCAGCGCCGGCAGGGGCACGAGGTGACGGTCGTGACCAGGAGTGGCGCCGCCGGTCACCGTGACACCCTCCCGACGGTCCGGCTGAACAGCCGCCGGTGGACGGTTGCGCCCGCCGCTCCCGTGCTGGCCCGCGCCGACGTCGTGCACTGCCACATCTCGCTGGTGTCACCGCTGGCCTGGTGGGCGGTCCGGGCCGCGCGGACGGCGGGGACACCCACGGTGGCGACCGTGCACTCGGTGCCGCCCACGTCGGGTGTCGCCGGGTCGGCGGTGTCCCGGGGTGCCCGGGCGCTGGGGCCGGACGTGGTCTGGACAGCGGTCAGCGGGGTCGCTGCCCGGGCGGTCGAAGCGGCCGTCGGACGGTTCGTCGAGGTGCTGCCCAACGGGATCGACCTCGCCGCCTGGACGCCGGCCGTGGAGCCGGCGGGGCAGGTGGCGACCCTGGTGACGGTCATGAGGCTCTGTGCACGCAAGCGGGCGGTTCCGCTGGTGGACATCCTGGCGGCCGTCCGGGACCGGGTCGACCCCGAGGTCGCGCTGCGCGCTGTGGTGATCGGGGACGGACCCCAGCGCGAGGCGGTCCAGCGACGGGTCCGCCGGCACGGGATGCAGGACTGGGTGCAGCTCACCGGCCGGCTGAGCCGGCCGGAGATCGCCGCTCACCTCGCCGCCGCGCACCTGTTCCTGGCGCCGGCGAGGCTGGAGTCCTTCGGGATCGCCGCCCTGGAGGCACGCAGCGTGGGCGTGCCGGTCGTCGCGATGAGGGCAGGCGGGGTGGGCGACTTCGTCCGCGACGGGGTCGAGGGGCTGCTGGTCGACTCGGACGCGCAGATGGCCGCGGCCGCGGCGTCGCTGCTCGCCGCGCCCGAGACCCTGCAGGGCCTCCGCCGCCACAACGCGACCTCGACGGCGGGTCTGGACTGGGACTCGGTGCTGGCGACGTGCTCGCGGGTGTACGCCCGGGCCGGGGCCCCGGTCACATCGGGACCCCATCTGGGAACCCGCGACCAGCGGGCTCTCGCCGCATGACCGGCCACGCACCCGCGCCCGCCCCGCCGACCGGGTGGCTGGTCGCCGCATCCGCGGTGTCCCGGGCTGCCGGCGCCCTCTCGCGGGTGTCCGGGCGCGGCGACGGGGCGGTCATCGGTGGCCGGCTCCTGGGCCGGGTGCCCCAGGTCGCCCGTCGGCTGGCCACCGGGCGCCGGGTGGTCCTGGTGTCGGGCACCAACGGCAAGACCACGACGACGCTGCTGCTGGCACGCGCCCTGGCGACCGCCGGACCGGTCGCCACCAACGCCACGGGCGCGAACACCCGGCAGGGGATCATCTCCGCGCTCGCGACCTCCCGGACCCCGACCGTGGTCCTGGAGTGCGACGAGGCGTGGTTGCCCTGGTGTGTCGAGCAGACCCGCCCCGAGGTGGCGGTCCTGCTCAACCTCAGCCGGGACCAGCTCGACCGCCACCACGAGGTGGGTGCCCTGGCCAGGCGCTGGCGCGAGACCGTCGCCGGGGTCCCGCTCGTCGTCGCCAACGCCGACGACCCGAACGTCGTGTGGGCCGCGAGCGGTGCCCCGCGTCAGGTCTGGGTGTCCGGCCACCCGGGGTGGACCGGGGACGCGGTCCTCTGCCCGCGCTGCGGATCACTGCTCTCCCGGCAGGGTACGGACTGGTGGTGTCGCTGCGGGCTCCGTCGGCCGGAGCCCGACTGGTCGGTCACCGACGGTGTCGTCACCGCCTCCACGGGCACGACGACCCGGTTGGACCTCTCCCTGCCCGGCCGGGTCAACCAGGACAACGCCACGGCCGCGATGGCCGCGGCCCAGGCGTTCGGGGTGGAGCCGGGCGACGCGGCCAGGTGCTTCACCGGCGTCGAGGCGGTCGCCGGCCGGTACAGCGTCGTCCGGACCGGTGGGCACCAGGTCCGGCTCCTGCTCGCCAAGAACCCGGCGGGCTGGGTCGAGGCGCTGGCAGCGTCCGCGTCGACCGGCGGCCCGGTCGCGGTCGCCGTCAACGCCCGTGAGGTCGACGGACGGGACCCGTCCTGGCTGTGGGACGTGAGCTTCGCGTCGCTGCGCGGTCGCGCTGTCGTCGTGTGCGGTGACCGTGCGCTGGACGCCGCGGTGCGTCTGGAGGTCGACGAGGTCGACCTCGTGCCGTGTGCCCCGGACATCGCCGCGGCGCTCCGGGCGCTGCCCGCCGGTCCGGTCGACCTGATCGCCACCTACACCGCGTTCGCCGAGGCCCGTCGGGAGCTGGCCGATGGCCGGTGAGCGGCGCACCGACATCACGATCGTGTCGGTCTACCCGGAGCTGCTGGGGACCTACGGGGACACCGGCAACGCGCTGGTGCTCGCGTCGCGGGCCCGGCGCCGCGGGATCCGGGCGGACGTCGTGACGGTCTCGCCGGGGACCGCGATGCCGGAGAGCGCCGATCTCTACTGCCTCGGGGGCGGGGAGGACAGCAACCAGACCGTGGCCGCCGAGCTGCTCGGCGCGGACGGCGGCCTGGTCCGTGCGGCCGGTCGCGGCGCCGTCGTACTCGGGGTGTGCGCCGGCCTGCAGTTGCTGGGGAACACCTTCAGCGACAGCGCGGGGCTGGTGCGCGACGGGCTGGGCCTGCTCGACCTCGACTGCCGTCGGCTGCCCGGGCGCGCCGTGGGGGAGGTCGTCGTCGACCCGACAGGACTGCCCGGCACGCCCGCGTTGACGGGGTACGAGAACCACCGGGGGGACGCCGTGCTGCACGGTTCGACCCGGCCGCTGGGAACGGTCCGGGTCGGGGTGGGCAACGGCCCCTCGGGGCTCGACGGCGCCGTCCTGGGCCGGGTGGTCGCCACCTACCTGCACGGACCGCTGCTCGCGCGCAACCCGGCCTTCGCCGATCGTCTGCTCGGCGAGGTCGTCGGGACGGTCGCGCCCGTGGAGGACGACACGGCGATCCGCCTGCACGACCACCGCCTCCGGGAGGCCTTCGCGGCAGGGGCCCCCGGAACCGCTCGCTGAGCGGAGCTACCCCGAACGGCTGGCAGTACCCCGACCGGCTGGCGGCTCGATCCGGGCGCGCCGGGGCGGACGCGCGCCGCGCGGACGGTCGTCGGGGCGGAGCTCCGGTCAGGCCGCCGTGGCGGTGAAATAGTGCCCCTGCTCCAGATCCGCGACCAGTCCCGGCCCCGATGGATCCCAGGAGAGCAGCTCGCGGGTGAGCGCGTTGGAGGTCGGCATGTCGAGAGCGAGGAAGCCGGCGAGGAACCCGAACTGGGCGTCTGCCTGCTCGGCTGTGATCGAGGTGACCGGCAGGTCCAGGCCCCGCCCGATCGCCTCGGCGACATCGCGTAGGGCGACGCCCTGTTCGCCGACCGCGTGCAGCACGGACCCGGCCGGTGCGGATTCGATCCCGAGGCGGACCAGCCGGGCGGCGTCGGAGCGGTGGACCGCCGGCCAGCGGTTGGCGCCGTCCCCGATGTAGCCGGCCGAGCCGGCCGCGCGGTCAGCCGCGACGATCCCCGCGATGAAGCCGTGGTCACCGTCACCGTGCACGGTCGGGGCGAAGCGGACACTCATCGAGCGCACGCCCCGCTCGGCGAGCGCCAGCCCGGCGCGTTCGTTGAGGACCCGGCCGCCCGCCCCGGGGAACGGCTCGGCCGTGTCGCGCTCGGTGGCGACCGCGCCCGGCTTCAGGCCGGCGACCCCGGAGGCGATCGCCAGCGGCCGATCGGTCCCGGCCAGCGCCTCTCCGAGCGCCTCGATCGCTGCCAGGTCGGAGTCCACGGCGGTCTCGAAGTCGCCGGTGAACGCGATGTCGTGCCGGAACGCGAGGTGGACAACGGCATCGCTGTCGTGGGCGGCGGAGCGCAGCACGTCGAGGTCGCCGATGTCCCCGCGGGTGACCTCGGCGCCGGCGGCAGCGACGGCCGCAGCGGACGCGTCGGACCGGGCCAGGCCGAGGACCTCGTGATCGGCCGCGAGCAGCTCGGCCACGACCGCGGAGCCGATCCAGCCGGACGCGCCGGTGACGAACACACGCATGCGATACCTCCCATAGTAAGGTCAGCTGCTGTCATCAAGCTAGCACGCTATGACAGCAACTGTCACCAGGAGGGGTCCCAGGAGGCCGCCCGGGGGGATCGCGCGGCTGGACCGGATCGCGCCGCTAGAACGGTGCGACGCCGGAGCGGTCTATGAACGTGCCGGTGGGGCCCTCACCGCCGCGCGTGGCCAGCTCCACGATCGCGTCCGTCCCCTCCCGCACCGTCTGCGTGCCCTTGTTCCCGTTCAGGTCGGTCGCGGTGTAGCCGGGGTCGGCCGCGTTGATGCGCATCTCCGGGAACGCCTTGGCGTACTGCACCGTGAGCATCGTGACGGCCGACTTCGAGGACGTGTAGAGCGGCGCGGTCACCGTCGACTCGATCCGCTCGGCATCGCTCACCGCGGCGAACGATCCCAGGCCGCTGGTCACGTTGACGATCGTCGGAGCGCTTGATGCACGGAGGGCGGGCACGAAGGCGCTGGTCATACGGACGATGCTCACGACGTTGGTGTCGTAGACCGCCAGAGCGTCCGCCCCGGTGAGGGCCCCGGGCTCCCCGTGGGAACCGGTGATGCCGGCGTTGTTGACCAGGACGTCGAGACCGCCCGCGGCCGCGACCGTCTCGGCGGCCTCCGCGACGGATGCGTCGCTCGTCACGTCGAGCTGCACGAACCGGCCGCCGAGGGCGTTCGCCGCCTGCTGACCGCGCGCCGCGTCGCGCGCGCCCATCCACACGGTGTGCCCGGCCTCGATGAGGCGGCGGGCGGTTTCGTAGCCGAGGCCCTTGTTGGCCCCGGTGATCAGTGTCGTTGTCATGCTCCGAGTCTGCTGCGGCGACGGCCACCGGTCCTGGCCCGGCTGGGCGTGCGGACCGGCAGTACCACCCAGGCAGCGTGCCGTGCAGGGACCCCGGGGTCATCGGGAAGATGGCTCCATGGCGGATCCGCACGGTGACCTCGGAGCACTCCTGCGCACGTGGCGCGACCGCCTGTCCCCCGCCGACGTGGGTTTTCGCACCGGCGACTCCCGGCGGGCGGCGGGGCTGCGGCGCGAGGAACTCGCCTCGCTCGCGGGCCTGAGCGTCGACTACGTGGTGCGCCTGGAGCAGGGCCGCGCCCGGCGTCCGTCGGACCAGGTCGCGGCCGCGCTCGCCCGGGCGCTCCAGCTGAGCGACGCCGAGCGGGACCACCTCTTCGTCGTCGCAGGTCTGCTCCCGCCGTCGCCCGGCGAGGTGCCCTCCCACATCCCGCCCGGCGTGGCGCGCCTGGTTGCCCGCCTCGGGGAGATCCCGCTGGCGGTGTTCACCGCCTCGTGGGACCTCCTCACGTGGAGCGTGCTCTGGTCCGCCCTCCTCGGTGAGCCTGTCCGGCCGGCCACGGGGCGCCCGAACCTCCTGCGAGCGCACTTCGCCGGGACGGGTTTGGACGCCCGCGAGACGCGGCTCGTCAGCTCGTCGGGCGGCGCCGATGTCTTCGAGGCGTCACTCGTGGCCGACCTCCGCCGGGTCCGCGGGCGTTACCCCGGCGACCGCGAGGTGCGGGCGCTGGTCGAGGACCTGCTCGCGTCGAGCGACCGGTTCCGGGACCTGTGGGGGAGCGGCACCGTGGGCGAGCAGCAGTCGGAGCAGAAGGTCGTGCGCAGCGACCTGGTCGGGGACGTCGAGCTCGACTGCGACGTGTTCACCGTTGCTGGCACCGACCTGCGCATCGTCGCCTACACCGCAGCCTCGGGATCCAGATCCGCCGCCAAGCTCGAGTTCTTGCGCGTCTCGGCCGTTGCCAGGGTCGGGGCCGCCAGGGAGGGCTCGGCGGCGTGGCGGGAGGTGATCCCGCTACGGACGAGGATCCCGTGACGCCGACCAGTACGAGAACGCCCGACTGGGTACCGCTGGCGCCCTACGGTGATCCGCCCGCTCCCGACTGCCACCGGCCGGGACCCGGGTCGTCGTGACGCCGGCCGGACCACGGGGTACCGCCGGGCAGAATCGCGGGGTGGCCAGTCACGGAACACCGTCCCCGGCGGGACGTCCCGAGCCCCCATCGACCGGGCCCGGTCCGGGGGCTCCCCACCCCGGTGCCGCCGCGCCGACCCGCCCGGGCGTCGTCGAGGACCTGCGGGAACGGCTGGTCCAGCTGGAAGGGGCCGTCACCGGCCAGCATCGCGGCGGCGGCACCACGAGCGGCCTACCGGCGTGGCGACGGGCCACTCCCGGCGAGCCCCGTTGGCCGGCGTCGGTGGCCGTGGCGGTGGCGATCACCTTGCAGGTCACCCTGCCCGACGAGCTGAGCGTCGCGTCCCGGTTCGTGCTGCCCGCCGTCGAGACCGCGATCCTGGTGGTGCTGCTGGCCATCAACCCCCGCCGGATCGACCGGGTGTCCGGCCCGCTGCGGGCCCTCGGGTTGGCGCTCATCGCGGTCGCCAGCCTGGCCAACGGCTACTCCGCGGTGATCCTCGTGCTCGGCCTCCTCAACGGCAGCCAGGGCAAGACCGCCGGTCCCCTGCTCGCCAGCGGTGGGGCCATCTACCTGACCAACATCCTCGTCTTCGCACTCTGGTACTGGGAGCTCGACCGCGGCGGCCCCGCCAGCCGCGCGCTCGCGTTGCGCACGAACCCCGACTTCCTGTTCCCCCAGATGACCAGTCCCGACCTCGCCGACCCGGCGTGGGAGCCGGAGTTCAGCGACTACCTCTACGTCTCCTTCACCAACGCCACCGCGTTCAGCCCCACCGACACCATGCCGCTGACCCGCTGGACCAAGATGACGATGCTGCTGCAGTCCGCCATCGCCCTGGTCACCGTCGCGCTGGTCATCGCCCGCGTCGTGAACATCCTCGGCGCGTGAGCACGCCGCGGCAGTCGGCGCTGCAGGTGGTGGGCCCGCGGCACGTTCAGCGCGCGACGGCGGCCCGGTAGGGCCGGAAGAACGCGCGCAGCTGCTCGGCGTAGAGCTCGGGCTCCTCGAACGGCGCGAAGTGCCCGCCGCGCGCGGGCTCGGTCACACGTACGAGGTTCGACGTGCGCTCCAGCCACGCCCGCGGCGGGCGGACGATGTCGCCGGGGAACAGCGAGAACCCGGAGGGCACCTCCACCCGGCGAGCGAGCTGGGTGGGCGGGATCGCGGCGTTCGCCCGGTACATGCGCATGGATGAGCCGATCGTTCCCGTGAGCCAGTACATCGTGACGTTCGTGAGCATCTCGTCCTTGGTGTAGCACCGCTCGATGTCGCCGTCGCAGTCGCTCCAGGACCGCAGCTTCTCCACGATCCACGCGGCGAGCGCGGCCGGGGAGTCGGTGAGCCCGACGGCCGCGGTCTGGGGCTTCGTGCGGTGGAGGGCGGCGTAGGCGCCCTCGGTCGCGCCCCAGGCCGCGGCGGCCTCGAACCAGGCGCGTTCCTCGGGCGCGAGGTCCGCCGGATCGCCGGCGAAGACCGGCGGTCCCGCGTCCATGCGGTGGACGGCGACGACCCGGTCGGGGTGGTCCAGTGCGAGGTAGCGGCTGACGTGGCTGCCGATGTCCCCGCCCGCCGCGCCGAACCGTTCGTACCCGAGGACTCCCATCAGCTCGGCCCACAGGCCGGCGACGGCGACGGAGTCCGGGGCCGGGCCGGTGGGGCGGTCGGACTACCCGTAGCCCGGCATGTCGGGCACGACCACCTCAAACGCGTCCGCGGGGTCCCCGCCGTGTGCGCCGGGGTCGGTCAGGAGCGGGATGACCTTCGTGTAGCGCCAGAACGAGTCCGGCCAGCCGTGGGTCAGGACCAGCGGTAGGACCGGGCCGGCCGGTGCGGCGGCCCGGACGTGCACGACGTGGATCCGCGAGCCCCCGAGCTGCACCCGGAAGCGGGGGAACCGGGCCAGCGCCGCCTCCTGCGCCGGCCAGTCGAAACCGTCCGCCCAGTAGGCGACGAGCTCGCGGAGGTAGGCCAGGTCGGTGCCAAGTCCCCACCCGGCATCCTCGGGCACGTCCGGCCAGCGCGTTGCGCGCAGCCGCGCCCGGAGATCCTCCAGCGCTGCCGGATCGGTCTGCGGGGTGAACGGCTCGGGTCGGGGCGGGACGTCCGGCATGGCCGGCACCCTAGGGACAGCGCCCCTTCGCGACCACGCCGAGCAGGTGCCCGAACGGCCGACGACGTGCCTGCAAGCCCGCTGGGCACGGCTCCACCCGTGGCTTGCTCCGGGAGACACCGCGTCATGACGGGGCCCGTCGGCCAGCCATCGATGGAGGAGGTCGGGTTCGAGCCGACGAGGAGGACCCCGACCAGGAGCACGCCGGCAGCGAGGGGAACGTGTCGGCGGGGCGAGTGGACCGCGACAGTGGTCAACAGCCCACATGACACCAGGCCGAACACCGTGCTGTCGACCCGCGTCCACAGCGGGGCGCGTAGTCGGACCGACCACCCCTGCTGTGGCCGACGGCGTCGAGGCACTGGGGGTCTCGCCCGGGGCGGGTCGGAGTGGCGGGTGGGCCGCCCTCCGGTGGCGTCACGACCAGGATGGTCGGATCGGACATCTCCTCGGTCAAGGGCGCCACACCGTGCGCCGCGTCGCCCCCCGGACATCGGTTTGCCGGACCGGCACACCAGGTGGGTGGACCGGCCGCGATGGGTGACGGTGGCCAGGTGAGCGATGACGTGACACCAGGGACACCCGCGTCGGATGCCCCGCCGCGTGCCGACGGATACGTCGGCGACCCGGCGGTGCGAGCGGAGTGGGACCGGCGCTACGCCGACCGGGATCAGCTGTGGAGCGGCCGGCCCAACGGTGCGCTGGTGGCCGAGGTCGCCGGGCTCACCCCCGGGCGGGTGCTCGACGTCGGGTCCGGTGAGGGCGCGGACGCTGTCTGGCTTGCGCGGGGCGGTTGGGACGTGACCGCGCTCGAGGTGTCGGGCGTGGCGCTGGAGCGGGCGGCTGGGCACGCGCGGGACGCTGGTGTCGCCGTCAGCTGGGTGCACGCCGGTCTGGTGGAGGCGGTGCTCCCACCGGCGTCGTTCGATCTGGTCTCCGCGCAGTACCCGACGCTGCTGCGCACCCCGGACGCCGCGGCCGAGCGAGCGCTGCTCTCGGCCGTCGCGCCCGGCGGTGTGCTCCTGCTGGTGCACCACGCGGGGATGGACACCGCGCACGTCCAGCACACCGGCTTCGACCCGGCCGACTACATCTGGCCCTCGATGGTCGCCGCGTTGCTCGACGACGACTGGGAGGTGGAGCTGGACGAGCAGCGTCCGCGCGTCGCACCCCACGCTGGGGCCGGCGCGCACGACACCGAGGACCTGGTGCTCCGCGCGCGTCGACTGCGCTGAGACCCCGTCGCCCGCAGCCGGCGCCCGGGCGGTTCAGACGCCCGGGTCGCGCTCGGAGCCGTGGTCGACCTGGACAGGGCGGCGGCCAGGACGAGCCCGAGTCCGGCGACGAGAAGGTAGACGGCGCGGTGGTCCAGCACGGTGATCAGGGCGGCGCCGCCGGCCTGGGTGAGGGGCTGCGCCGCGAACAGCAACAGGGTGATCGCGGCCGCCACCCGGCCCTGGAGGTGGTCAGGAGTGAGTCGTTGGCCGGCCGTGACGGCGGCGGTGACGACCCATGGCAGATGGAAGCCGGAGACGACCTGGCCGACCGCGACCGAGGGAAGCCAGCCGGTGGCGATGAGCAGGTAGCCGGCCACGCCGGCGAGCAGATCGAGCGGAGCCAGGTGTCGTTCGTCGTGGCGGCGCAGGACGCGCGCACTGGTCAGGCCGGCACCGATGGAGCCGGCGCCGAGCAGGCTGGCGAGCACCCCGAGGAACGCGGGCGGACGGCTGAGCAGCCCGGCGGCGAGGGATGTCGCCGCGTCCAGGGCCGCGACCGGTCCGCCGCCGAGCACCACGAACAGCCCCGCGCCGACCAGCGGGTGCGCCGTGCTCACCAGGTGCGGTCCGGGTTCGCCCGCAGGGAGGGGTCAGCGGCGGTTGGGGACGCGCACGACGACCGAACCGGGGTCGATGGTGATGGTGACGTCACTCCCGCTGGGGATCACGTCGCCGTCGAGCTGGCGGGGGACGGTGCCGTCGCTGCGCAGCCGGACCGATCGTCCCCGCAGCTGCTCCACGTCGGGGTCCTTCAACCGCCAGGCGAAGTTCCAGATGACGCGCAGGAACGACCGGGCGGTCTTCGGCGCGACGATCACCACGTCCAGCAGCCCGTCGTCCGGGCGTGCCTCGGGGAGCAGTTTGAACACCTGGACCGAGCCGACGTTGCCGACCACGACCATCCGCACCATCCGGTGGATCGGCGGCTGGTCGTCGATGGTCACCTCGACGTCGAACGGCGCGTCGAGCAGGTGCCGGGCGCCGGTGACCACGTAGGCGGGTAGTCCCAGCACCTTCTTCAGCAGGTCCGGGACGTCGGCCATGATCGCGCCGTCAAGGCCGAGGCCGGCCATCACCACGAAACCGTCCGCGTCGCCGAGGCCGTCGCCCTCGATCCGGGCGAGGTCGATGGGCCGGTCCACCCCGCCGGCCGCGACGTCGAGGGCAGGTCCTTCCTGCAGCGGGATGCGCAGGTTGCGGGCCAGCAGGTTCGATGTGCCGACCGGGACCACCCCGACGTGCACCCCGGACCCGGCGGATGTGGTGCAGACCGTCCGGACGGTTCCGTCACCGCCGGCGGCGACGAGCAGGTCGACGCCGTCGGCCAGCGCACGCCGGGTCATCGAGCGGCCGGGGTCGTCGACCGTGGTCTCGTAGAACTCGACGTCGAACACCTCCGTCGAGCCCAGCGGTGACTCCCCGGACAGGGCGGACCGGACCCGGCGACGGAAGCCCTCCGGATCGGCGAACTTGGACGGGTTGAGCACCACCCCGGCGCGGCGACGCTGCGGCGGGTGCTTGCGGCGGTGCCGTCGCTGGACCAGGTTCCACACCGGGCCGTCGGTGAGCAGGCCACCGGCGCGGCCGGCCACCACCGCGCTCACCCCGAGCGCCACCCCGCTGAGGACACCCAGCGGGGACAGGTCGGCTGCCCCGATCCGGGCCCACGACACCGCCAGGACCAGCAGGACCACGAGCGCCCAACTGCCCCGGCGCCGCACCCCGTGCGCCGTGAGCAGGGCCCCCACCACCACCGAGACGGTCATGGCGTGGTGCTCGGTGAACGTCTGGGCCGGGGGCGAACCCTCCCCGTCCACGGCCCGCACCGCGGCGAGCAGGGCGAAGCGGGCAGCCTCCGCGCCCGCGACGGTCACCGCGACCCCCAGCGGCGGCCCCCACAGCGGCGCTCGTGCGGACCCCCACTCGAACGCCCACGCCACGTAGCTCGGACGGCGCCGCGCCCGCATCAGTCGGCCCCGGCCCAGCCCGACCGCAACGACCGCGGCGACGGCCCACCCGATCGCGGGCAGGCTCAGCGCGGACACCGCCTGCAGCGCGCCGTGGACCAGCCCACTCGCGCGACCGGGTCGGCCCAGGGCCCGGCCGAGGTCGGCATCGAGGCCGGCGACCCGATCCCACCCGGTCAACGCCACCAGGAGACAGGCTGCCAGCAGGAGCGGGGCCAGCAGTGCCGCGACCAGTCGGGCCACGGCATGCGGAGACGGCCGCACCGGGAACGACCGCACCACCTGGCCGGCCACCCGGCACCTCCCTGTCCTGCCTCGCGCCCAGTGTGCCCGGGCAGGTCGTTGTGTCGTCGTGTCCCGGTGGTCGGGCGGCGCCGCCGCAGTCTGGCTTTGACAGGCCACTCGGCACTTGGGACAGTGGTGCGCGCGAGCCGGTCCGACGAGCAGGGAGTCCCATGGCCAGGACGACGTCGCCCGGCCCGCGGGCGGGTCGGACCCAGAGGGTCCTGGACTGGGTGGAGGGGCACCCGCCGCCGGGGCGGTTGACGCGTGCGTTGCTCTCCGGGCGCCTGTGGCGCAGTCCCATCCGCGGTCCGTGGCTGACCGCGGTGTTCGGCTCGGTCCTGTTGGTGGGGTTGCCGGTCCTGGTCCTGACGGGTCTGCTGAGCTTCCTGGCCTACCAGCCGCAGTTCGCCGGGAACGCCCAGCCCGCGGATGTCGGGTGGCTGCACCTGCCGTACGTGACCTGGCCGGCGTCGCCGGGGTGGCTGTACCGGGTGACCCAGGGCGTTCACGTGGTCGGCGGGATCGTGCTGATCCCCGTGGTCCTGGCGAAGCTCTGGTCCGTCATCCCCAAGCTCTTCGCCTGGCCGCCGGCACGGAGCCTGACGCAGGCGCTGGAACGGCTGTCGCTGCTCGCCCTCGTCGGCGGGATCCTCTTCGAGATCGTCACCGGCGTGATGAACGTGCAGTACGACTACGCGTTCGGCTTCGACTTCTACACCACCCACTACTACGGCGCGTGGGTGTTCCTCGCCGGCCTGGTCGTCCACCTGGTCCTGAAGGTTCCGGTGATGCGGCGTGCGCTCCGGACCCGGTCGCTGGCGGTGGAGCTGCGGACGCCGGGGTCGCGGACGCGTGTCGAGTCGGTACCGGACGACGAGCGGATGGGCGGCCTCGTCCCGGTGTCGCCGGGGCCTGTCACCACCAGCCGCCGGGGCGCGCTCGCGGTGGTCGGTGCCGGGTCGCTGCTGCTGTTCGCGGTGTCGGGCGGCGCGAGCATCTCCGAGCGCCTGCGGGCAACCGCGCTGTTCTCGCCGCGCAGCCGCGTGGGGGGGCCGGCCTCCGCTCACTTCCCGGTGAACAAGACGGCGGTCGGTGCCGGGATCACCGCGCGTGCGACGGGAGCGGACTGGCGGCTGACGGTGCAGGGGCCGACCGGGGAGGTGGTGCTCCTGCGCCGGGACCAGTTGCTGGCGATGCCGCAGCACCGCGCCGGTGTCCCCATCTCGTGTGTCGAGGGCTGGTCGACCCACCAGACCTGGTCCGGGCCGCGGCTGCGTGAGTTGGCCGCCCTGGTGGGCGTGACGGGGCCCGCGACGGCGGTGGTCACCTCGGTGGAGCAGGGCTCGCCCTACAGCCGGGTCGTGTTGAACCACCTGCAGGTCGCTGCCGGGGACGCGATGCTCGCGCTGCTGGTGAACGGGGAGGACCTGACCCCGGACCACGGGTACCCGGCGCGCGTCGTGGTCCCCGCGATCCCCGGTGTCCACGCGACGAAGTGGGTCGCCTCGATCAGCTTCGAGCCAACGAGGACGGACGCGTGAGCCGGGCAGGGCCCACATCAGCGCCGACACCGCGGGCAGCGTCGAGGGCGGTCGCCGGCGCCCACCTCATCGTGATCCTGGCCGGGCTGGGCCTGGCCGGGTACGCCGCGACCCGGATCGTCGCCGGAACGGACCAGTGGGTGCGGATCGCCGTCTGGTTCGTCGCCGCGATCGTGCTGCACGACCTGGTCGCCTTTCCCGTGTACGCCCTCCTGGATCGGGTCGTCACCGGTGCGACCGGCGCCGGCTGGTCGGGCACCGACGCGGACCGGCGGGTGCCGTTGGTCAACCACGTCCGCGTCCCCGCCCTGGGGTGCCTGTTGCTGCTGGTGGTCTTCCTGCCCCAGATCAGCGGTCAGGGCGACGGCGGGTTCACCCACACCTCCGGACTGACCCCCGGCCCGTACGGCCTGCGGTGGCTGGTCCTCAGCGCCGCGCTGTTCGCGCTGAGCGCCGTCCTGTACGCGGTCCGGGTGGTCCACGGGGGACACGTCCCTCGTCCCGGATCCCCGGGGACGGACCGTGGCGTCGCCGCGGCAGCCAGTGGACTTGGCCGCACGGGCACGGGACTTCCCCGGACGGGCACGGGACTTCCCCGGACGGGTAGTGGCCCGACCGGGATCCCCCGCGTCGTCGTCCTCGGTACCGGTTTCGCCGGGGTCGCAGCCCTGCACGCACTGAGCCGGGCGGCGGTCGAGGTCGTCGTGGTCGACCGCAACCCGTTCAGCACGTTCCAGCCGCTGCTGTACCAGGTCGCCACGGGCGGATTGTCGGCCGACGACGTCGCCCACCCGGCGCGGGCGATCACCGCCCACCAGGACAACGCGATGTTCCGCCTCGCCGACGTCGACGGTCTCGACCCGGGCGCGCGCACGGTGCGGTTCACCGACGGGGACTCCCTGACCTACGACCACCTGGTCGTCGCGACCGGGGTGACCACCAACTACTTCGGGGTCCCGGGCGCGAAGGAGCACGCACTCCCGATGTACACCGTCGCGGACGCGGTCGCGGTCCGCCGCCGCTACTTCGACGGCCTGGAACACCGGATCGTGCACGACCCGGACGTCCCGTTCACCGCGGTCGTCGTCGGGGCCGGCGCGACCGGGGTCGAGATGGCCGGGACACTGGCCGAGCTGGCGTCCGGGGCCATCCATGGCGCCTACCCGGAGTTGCGCAGTGCTCCGGGCCGGGTCGTCGTGGTGGAACGGGGACCGGTCGTGCTCGCGCCGTTCGCGCCCCACCTCCGCGACCACGCCGCCGAGGCCCTGCGCAAGCGCGGTGTCGAGCTGCTCATGACGACCGAGGTCCGGGAGGTCCGTCCCGGCTCGGTCGTCGTCGCGTCCACGGACGGGCGGGACAGGGCGGACTCCATCGACGGAGAGCGGGTCGTCCGGGCCGACATCGTCGTGTGGGCCGCCGGGGTGGCCGTCCCCGAGTCCGTGGGTCGATGGGGGCTGCCGCTGACTGCCCGCGGCCGGCTGGCCGTCGGGGACGACCTGTCGGTCCCGGGACACCCGGAGGTGTTCGTGGTCGGTGACGTGGGCGGCCACCAGGACACCCCGTTGCCCCAACTGGCCCAACCCGCCATCCAGTCCGGCCGGCACGCCGGTCGGCAGATCGCCCGACTCGTCGCCGGTGAACGGACCGAGACCTTCCATTACCACGACAAGGGGACGATGGCGACGATCGGCCACCGCGACGCCGTCGTCGAGCTGCCCGACGGACCGCGCTTCGGGGGCACCCTCGCCTGGCTGGCCTGGGTCCTGCTGCACGTCGCGTCCTTGATGGGCCACCGCAACCGCGTGTCGGTGCTCGTCGGCCTGGGCTGGCGGTACATCCGGGCCCGCGGCGGCCGAACCCTGATGGTCGGCCGGTGAACGCCGACCGGTGGGACCCGGAGGTCCCTGCCCGCCACTCCCCCGGATGCTCGCCCCGGCCGGTCTCGTCGAGCCTGCCCCGCCGTCCGGGCGTCCTGGACGGTCGGCCCGTGCCGCGGCCCGTCCGCCCTCTGCCGACCCGTGCCGGCGAGCCCGCCGCTCCTACCGTGGGCCGGTGAGCACGCCGGAGGTCCTGCGAGACGGGCTGACCCGCAAGGGACGGGCCACCCGGGCGCGCATCGTCGGGGCCGCCGCGGACCTGATGTTCCGGCAGGGGGTCTCCCGGACCAGCACGGAGGAGGTCCGGACAGCCGCGGGGGTCAGCAACTCCCAGCTCTACCACTACTTCACGGACAAGTCGGCGCTCGTGCGAGCGGTGATCACCCACCAGACCGAGCAGGTGCTGGCCGGACAGCAGCCCCTGTTGAGCAGTCTGGACTCCTTCGAGGCGCTGACCGCGTGGCGGGACCTGCTCGTGCAGGGCCAGCGGCTGCGGGGCTGCACCGGCGGCTGCCCGCTCGGGTCACTGGCCAGTGAGCTCGCCGACACCGACGAGCAGACCAGGCTCGCGCTGGTGGACGGGTTCAGCCGCTGGGACACCGCGATCCGCGACGGGCTGACCGCGATGCACCGCCGCGGTGAGCTCCGCGCGACCGCCGACCCGGACGCCCTCGCCCTGGGCACCCTCGCCGCCGTCCAGGGCGGCCTGCTCCTCACCCAGACGCTGCGTGACACCGCACCGTTGGAGGCTGCCCTCGACCTGGCGATCTGCGGCATCCACGCGAACGCCACCTGAGGGGCGGGGGGCACCGACGGCATCGGATGCGGCGAGCGGGGACCTGCCGACCGTCGTCAGCAGGTTCGCGCTCGGCAACGCGTTCTTCGGTCGGATCGTCGAGGTGTGCCTGGTGACGGAGGACCCCCGACCGACGATGGCTGGTCTGGTGCGGCCCGGGATCGGACTGTCACTTCCCGGACGGATTCGTGTTCCCCGAGCCGGAGCGGTGGTTCCCCGGCCCGCCGCCGTGACCGCCGCCACCCGCCGGCACCTGCCGAACGGGCGACCGCGGGTGCGGCGCCGGTGCTGATCGACGGACACCCGTCGTGCGGTGAGCCGGTGTCGGCTGTCGGTCCACACGGGGCGCCGGCGCTTCGGTGTGCGCGTTCCGCCGTTCGAGCTCGATCCATCGGCGGCCTGCCCGGCTACCGCCGAGGGTGTCCGCACTGGTGATCCAGTCGGTCTCGACGAGGGCTTGGAGTGCCAGCTCGTGGTCGACGCGGTCCCCTGGCCAGTCGAGCGCCCGCGCGATGTCCGCCCAGCTGGGGCCGGTGTCGTGGTGGGACCGGTAGCGCTCGGTGTAGGCGGCGACCGCGGGGCCCGTGCCGGCCAGCCGGGTGGCCACCGAACGGCGACGTGGCGCCTTCACGGTGGGACGGTGCACGGGTCCGGTCGCCTCGTGCCCGCCGCGGTGGGTCACCGATCGAACTCCGTCCCGGCCGGCCGACGTCGCCCCGTCCGACAGCTCCCGTGGGGAGACCGCCACGGTGAGCGGTGAGGTCACCGGGCCCACCGGCCGCCGCACCTCCGCTGCTGTCTGACCGGCGTACCCGCTTGGCCGGCTGACAGTGTTCGGCCGGCTGACAGTGTCGGGGACGAGCCGCGCGCGCAGCATGCCCCGGGGACCATCGACCCAGTCGACGGTCCGCCAAGGTCGGATCCCACGCTTGGGCGCCGAGCCGACGAGGACGTAGACGACGCTGCCCGCGTCGGCCAGCTGTGCGGCTCGGGCGACGTGACACGGGAGTAGGAGGTCGGCCAGTGGGGCGACCAGCACCACCGGGTCGTCCCGGACGGCGAACCAGTCGGCCCGGGCCAGCCAGGCCCGCGCGTGCGCGGAACTCCCGATGACGTCGACGCGGACGAGCCGCGCCGACCGTCGGCCGACGCTGACGATGGGCACCTCGCCGGACCTCCCTGGTGGGTCCTACTCGACTGGCCCGGTCATCTGAACACGCGTTTTGCATCGATGCAAGACTGGCCCCCGGGGATGATGCCCTACACGTCCGTCCGCGCAGTCGACCTCCGCACGGCGAGGTGTGTGGGAGGGTGCCGCGGTGGCGGTGACCCTGCGGGACGTGGCCGCGAGGGTCGGGGTGTCACCCCGCACCGTGTCCAATGTCGTCAACGACTTCCGCCACGTGAGCCCGGCGACCCGGGTCCGGGTGCAGGCCGCGATCGACGAGCTGGACTACCGACCCAATCTGCTCGCACGGAGCCTCCGACAGGGCCGGACCGCGGTCATCGCCTTGCTCGTTCCCGAGCTGGACGTTCCGTACTTCAGCGAGCTCGCCCACGAGATGGTGCTGCACGCGCGCACCCTGGGTCTCACGGTCCTGGTCGACGAGACCACGGGCGCCCGGGCCCGGGAGGTCGAACTGCTCGACGTGCTCACCCGGACGGGGCAGGTCGACGGGGTCATCCTGAGCGCGATCGGCCTCAGCGGCCGTGCACTGGCGGGGCTCCGGCCCACCGTTCCTGTCGTCCTGCTCGGTGAGCGGACCGGGGGATCCTCGGTGGACCAGGTAGGTTTCGACAACGTCGGTGCTGCGCGCCAGCTCGTGGCGCACCTGCTCGAGCGGGGCCGGCGCCGGATCGCGGTGATCGGCGCGGGCACGAGCTCGGCCTACGCGACGTCGAACCTACGACTGCAGGGGTGCCGTGATGCGCTGCAGGCGGCGGGGGTGCCCTACCTGCCCGAGCTCACCATGCGGACCGAACGGTGGCACCGAAGCGACGGCTACCGCATCATGGCCGAGCTGCTGACCGGGGACCGCCCACCCGAGGCGGTCGTCGCCTTCAACGACGTGCTGGCGCTCGGGGCGCTGCGGCTGCTGCACGAACGCGGGGTCGCTGTGCCGCACGACATCGCCGTGACCGGGTTCGACGACATCGAGGACTCCCGCTTCAGCGTGCCGACCCTGACGACCGTCGGACCGGACAGAGCAGAGATCGCCCGACAGTCCCTCGACGCCCTCGTCGATCGCATCGCCGGTCACGCCGGGCCCGCACGGGCAGTTCGAGTCCCCTTCCGACTCCGCGTGCGCGAGAGCAGCCAGCTCTGAGCCGACCGTGCTGCGGCGCCGCGTGTCCGGGTAGGCGTGTCCCACCTGCTGTCCTGACCGAGGCCGGTCGAGGCGTGGAGGCGGTGGTGGTGCCACCCGGTGGCGGTCCATGACGGTGACCAGGTCCCGGACGTCGCCACCGTTCTCGAACGTGTCCAGGCAGGGTCGGGGATCGCGCTGGTCGCCCGCCGAGCCGGTCTGCGCGCTCCCGGGCCGTGGCCGTGGATGCTGACATGTGCTGCCAGCACGGCTGATGCGGTCGGTATGCTCGTTCGTCATGGAGTGGTCGTCGACGTCCTTGCGGCTGCTGCGAGCGATCGCCGAGAGCGGGTCCTTCACCGCAGCCGCGGTCGCGCTGGGGTACACGCAGTCCGCGGTGTCCCGACAGATGGCGGTGTTGGAGCGCGCCGCGGACGCCCGACTGTTCGAGCGTCAGGCCGGTGGGGTCCGGCTCACCGCCGCGGGCGTGACCCTGCTGCGGCACGCCTCGGCGGCCCTGGACGAGGTCGACCGGGCCGTGCAGGTCCTGCAGGGAGCGGACCCGGCCGGCGGCACGGCGCGGTTGGGGATCTTCACCAGCGCCGGGGCGGTGCTCGTCCCCGAGGCCCTGGGTCTGATGCGACGACGACGGTCCGACGTGCAGGTGGTGACCCGGGAGGGCTCGACCCCCACGCTCGTGCGGAGCCTGCGCGCCGCCACCCTGGACCTGGCGGTCATCTCCGCCAGGCCCCCGTACCCGGCACCGGACGACCAGGACCCCCCGCTCGAGCTGGACGTGCTGCTCGAAGGCGACCTGCTCGTCGCGGTGCCTACACTCGGTGACCTCGGGCGCGACGGGTCGGTGAGCCTGGCCGATCTGCAGGACGCCACGTGGATCGCCAACCCCCAGACCCCGAACGAGCCCGGCCTGGGGGTCTGGCCCGCTCTCCCGCGACGGCCGACGATCGGGCACCAGGCCCGCGACTGGCTGACCAAGCTCGCCCTGGTCGCCGGGGGGTGGGGCATCACCACGCTCCCGTCCTACCTCGTCGCGCTGGTGCCGGACGGTGTGCGGCTCGTCCGCGTCCGGGACGGCGCGCCGGTGTCCCGACGCGTCCTGCTCGCACGACTCCCGGGGGTGGCCACGCCGGCGGTCGTGGAGTTCGCCGACTGCCTGCGGGAAGCGGCGACCCGCCTGCCGCTGTCCTGACCGGGCCTACCCGGCAACGACGATCCGGCCCGTCGAGCGTCCGATGTGGGCGCGTTCAGCCGCCGGTGGGGACCTTGTCGGCGGCGATCCGCTCGTCGAAACCCGTGGCCGGGTCGAGCCGACGCCCGTCGGCCCACCAGTTCGCCGAGGCCGACTCCACGACGTTGATGTAGATGTCCCGGGTCTCCAGATCGGTGTGTTCCACCAGGTTGGCGACCAACTCCCGATAGAGCTGCTGCAGCACCTCGACAGGGCGGGCGCCGAAATAGGTCTGGATGAAGACGGCCTCGGCCCGGCGCTCGAGGCCGAAAGCGACCGGCGCGGTGACCAGGTTGTCGGCGTCCAGTTCGTGGAAGATGTGGTACCTGTCGTCGTCCGGGATCCCCAGGACCACGACGAGGGACTCGTGGATCGCGTCCGAGATCGCCCGACGGTGTTCCGGAGTGCTCCCCCGCCGCAGGTAGATCTTGGTCATCGGCATGGCGTGCTCCTCAGGATCGCATCGACCCGGACCGGTCGACTGAGGTCAAGTCAAGCTCGCCGTCCCCCATGCGGCCAACGACAATTCGGCACAGCAGGCATCACCAGAGCGCACCGGCGGTCCGCACAGGTGGGTCGCGCGACGAGATCACGACTGGAGGCCTGCGGTGGCCAGGCGTTCGCCGACTCCGTCGAGGAATCCCGGGATCAGCTCCTGGCTCACGTTGGTGAGCGTGAGCGTGCCGTCGATGGTCGCGGCCGACACCGTCTGAGCGCCGGGCGCCCCGCTGGTGACGAAGGGTGCCGCGGCGCCGATCCGGAGGTCGCCGGTCCGGGAGGGGATCCGGCCGTAGTTGGAGGCCATGAGTGGCGGTGCCTCCTCGATGCTGGCGGCGACCAGCTTCTCGGGCGTCGCGCCGGCGAAGATGCGCGCGCGAACGCGAGCCAGGTCCGCGGCGGTGGAGTCGCGGGTCCGGTTCCCGGACACGTCGGCCCGGACCTGCCGTGCCAGTGACCAGAAGTCGGGCGACGGTGCGCCGAGCTCACTCACCCTGACGGTGATGTAGAGGCCGAGCGCGCCCGTCGCGCCCAGCAGCTCGCGGTTGTCCACCGGGCTGGCACAGCGGATCGGACCCGGCCACCCCGGGCCGAGCGCCCCCCGCGTCAGCATGAGCGCAGCGACCAGCGCGCCGTGCAGGGTGGTCGCTTCGGCTCGCGCGCGGAGCACGCAGGCGTCGAGGACGTCGGGCCCGACCTGGACCCGGTCGATCTGCAGTGCCGGAGCCGGTCCGCTCTCCCGGGTCGGGGCGTTCCCGGCCGGGTGGTCGGCCGGGTGGTCGGCGGGAATGTCCAGACCCAGCAGGCTTTCCTGCGATGCCACCAGCTCGACGACGGGTCCCGGTGGCCGGCCCTGCACCAGGCCCAGGAGGTCGGCGGCCAGGATCACCAGACTCCGTCCGTCAAGGACCGCGTGGTCGGATGCCAGGACCACCGTCGATCGGTCGGGGCCGTGCAGGACACGGACCCGCAGCGGCGCCTCGCCGGGGCCGAAACGTTGTCCGAGCTCCGCCAGGACCACCTCGCTGTCGGGTCCGGCCGCCTGTACCCGGAGCGGGACCTCGGTGGAGCCGCCCGCGAGGACCGGCCGTCCGGTGGCCCCGGGACGCACACCCGTGCGCAGCACGGCGGTGCGCCGGACCAGCTGCTGGACACCGCGCCGCCACGCCTGCGGCGTGGTCGGGCCGTGCACCTCCACGGACAGGACCGCCATCCGGGACACCCGGTGCTCCAGCAGCCAGAAGTACTCCTCCCAGCCGTCGAGGTGGCGGGCCAGCACCACCGGCGTCACCGCGCTGTCCCCACAGCGATCAGGTGACCCACGCCGTGCCCCGTCCGCTGCTGGAGCGTGCCGACCCATCCCACTCGGTCCCGCTGCTCCGACGTCGCGGGCGGCAGCGGGGTCGAGTGGGGGTTCCGGGCCTCAGCCCAGGGCAGGGCATCCGGGGTCGGCGACGCTCTCGGACATCGGGGCACCGTTCGGGGCGATGGAGAAGACATCGATCAGCACCGGGGTGGAGCCGAGGTCGACTCCGCGGTGCACCTTGTCCGCTCCGGGTGTCCCGGCCGGCAGGACGTGCACCACCGTGCCGTCGTGGTGACGCCAGCCCGTGGTCCCGCCGGGCGCGATGGTCGGTTCGGCTCCGTTGTACTCGGTGCCGCCGATGACCTGCTTGCCGAGGATCTTCGTCGACAGTGCTGTCGACGTCGACGCGGTCGCTCGTGCGGCCGCGGGCCGCGAGGGGCGCACCCGGTCCTGGGTCAGGAGCGGCCGTCTCGCGAGCCGGATCTCCGTGAACGGGAGGGTGGGTCGTCGGGCCGGTCACGCGGTGGCTGCCAACTCATGGATGTACTGCTCGAGCGTGCGTGGCTCGCGGCCGAGGACGGCGCGCAGGACGAGGGCGTTCCCGCCGGCGAAACCGTGGGCGTCGTAGCTGGCCGCCATCCGGGCGAGGCCGTCCCGGGTCGGGCCCGGCGGGATCGGCAGGTCCTCGACGGCGGTCACGGTGGCCTCGATCGTGCGGCCGAGGGCCTGGCTTGCGAGCGCGGCGACCTGGACCCGGTCGACCATCCCCGGGGCGCACAGCTCGAAGGTGCCGCCGGTCAGGGCGTCCTCGGTCAGGGCCCGGGCAGCGACCTCGGCGACGTCGCGGTAGTCGACGTAGCAGACCTTGGCCGTCGCGCTGTAGGGGCCGGTCATCGTGCCAGCGGCCACGACGCCGCCCCAGCCCTCCGCCAGGGTCTGCATGAACATCGCCGGCTGGAGGACGGTGAACTCCAGGCCGGAGTCGTACACCGCCTCCTCCACCGGCCGCTTGGCCGCGTGGTTGTCCAGTGACAGGGACGGGTGGTGGACGCTGGACAGACAGAACCTGCGCACGCCCGCTGCCTTCGCCGCCTCGACCATCGCGATGCCCATCTGCGACTCGCCGGGGGCGAAGGCCGGCCCGATGTGGAAGACACCGTCCATCCCCTCGGCGGCGTCGCGAAGACCGGCGGGCTTGCCCAGGTCGCCGACGACCGTCTCGGCGGCACCCCTGTTCAGGACCCCGGCCGACTCGTCCTGGTCCCGTACCAGCGCCCGCACGTGGACCCCGCGGCGGACCAGTTCGGGCAGGACCAAGCCGGCGTACGAGCCGCTCGCTCCGATCATCAGGACACGCATGGGTTCTTCTCCCTGGTCACAAAGCTCCGGGCGGCGCGGACGCTGACACACGGGTCTGCCGCCGGTTGTGCACGGCTGCCGGAGCGCATCCTGCGCCCGTTCGGGCTGACGCACGCGCAGCTCGCCGCACGGGCGAAGCTCGGTCTGCCCGAGCCGACCGGCTGTCCGGCGCCGAGTTGTCGGGCGCGGGGTGTGTACGACGAGGCCTCGCTCCAGCAGCGATGCGAGGCGAGCGCCCCCAGGCCGCCACCATGGCCGTCGAAACCGTGGCTCTCGCCGGCCTGTCGGTTCCGCAGCAGGACGAGCTGCGGCAGGTGGTGCGGCACGTGATGGGACGTCTCGGACTGCTCGTCCCACCGGAGCGGTGCTCTCCGACATCCGGGTCGTCGACCTCGCCCAGCGCCAACGGCAGTTTCGGGTACACGTCGAGACGGGCCCCGGACGAAACGGGGCCGTCGACGACGCCGGCGACAGGAACCGCCGCGGATCGTCCGTCCGGCTCGGCCTGAGCGACCTGTTCTCGGCACGTCCTGACCATCCGGGTCGAGTCGCCTCGCTCGTGAGGCGGTGACGGTGGTGCCGTGCCGAGTCGACCCGGATCGCCCCGCTACTCGCGTGCCGTGTCGTTGCCGGGCGACAGGGACGACCCGTGGATGGTCTCCATGGCCAGGGAGGCTCGTGGGTACCCCAGGTAGCCGGCGAGGAGCGTCGACAGTGCGGTGAGCGAATCCTCGTCGAGGCCGTGACGGCGCCCCAGCTGAAGGTGGGTGCCCAGTCGGTCCCCGGTGACGCCCTGAGCGACCAGGGCGGTGATGACGGCGATGCTGCGTTCTCGTCCGGTGAGGCCCGGATGGGACCATCCGGCTCCACCCGCGGCCTGGAGTGCCTCCTCGGCGAACACCGGTCCGACACGTGCCGCCAGGGTTCCGGAGACCTCCTGCTCGGGTACCGCGAAGATCTCGGAGTAGACGGAGACACCGCGCTCCCGCCTGCTCCGCGGTTCTGGGGACTCCGGCGTGACGCTCATCGGGTGATTCCCGTGCGGTGGTGCACCGGCGGAGCGGTCGTTCTCACGCCGCGTGCTCGGAGCAGAGGCAGCTGACGCCGGCCTGGATCCACTCGCGGGCGGCCCAGTCCGGGTACCGGTCGAGCATCAGTGCGCGGACCTCCTCGATGATCGTCTGCTCGCCCATCGAGGAGTCCCGGCGCACCCAGGTCTCGTCGCGCAGCAGCTCGAGGTAGTCGCGGACGTCGACCAGCAGCTGCGGGCCGCCGATGTCGCCGTGGCCGGGGACGACCACCTCGGGGTTTCGGGCAGTGAGTCGCTTGATCACCTCGATCCACCGGAGCCCGGACACGTCGGTGTCGTGGGGTGGGAACCACGGGAAGATCGCGAACTGTCCCGCTTCGGCGAGGTCACCGGTGAACAGCACGCTGGCGTCGGGGACCGTCACGACCTGGTCGCCCTTGCTGTGGGCCCGACCGGTGGCCTGCAGCTGGACCACCCGCCCCCCAGGTCCAGGTCGTAGGTGTCGTCGTAGACGAGGTCCGCGGCGGCCAACTCGACGCCTTCCAGCTGCCTGGCCACCGGCGCGCCCAGCTCACGGAACATCGCGAGGTAGCCCGCACCCTTGGTCGCCAGGTCCTCGGCCTGTGCACGGTTCATCAGGAACGTCGCACGGCCGGTGAACACCTGCGCCCCGAATGCGTGCTCCGGGTGGAAGTGCGTCGTGGTCAGGTAGAGCCTGCGGCCCTTCGCGTAGTCAGCGGCGAGATCGAGCACCTTCGCCGCATTTTTCGGACCCATCCCGGTGTCGATGACCAGGACCGATTCTTTGCCACCGACGATTCCGATGTTGGGCACGAGTTGAACGCTCCGGTTGGGGATGAGGATCATGTCGCGAGCCAACTCGGTCACCCCCGACATGTCCACCACGGGCTCGGCCATCTCGTACTCGGGCATACAACGCCTCCTCGACACCGGTGACCGCCGCCGGGTGCTCCCGCGGCCGATCGTCCCTCCAGTGCAGTCCACGGATCAAGGCGCGTCCAACACCCATTCGGAAGGCGCGATACCGTGCGGGTATCGTCGATCCACATGGACCTGCGGCTGTTGCGGTACTTCGTCGCCGTCGCCGAGGAACGCCACGTCGGGCGCGCGGCACGGCGCCTCCACATGACGCAACCGCCGCTGAGCCGAGCCGTCAGACAGCTCGAGACCGAGTTCGGCGTCGTCCTGCTCGATCGCTCCTCCGCGGGCGTCACCCTGACCGCCGCCGGCACCGTGCTCTACGACACCTCGCGCACGCTGCTGGAGCAGTCCGAGCAGGTCCATCGCAGGGTCGTCGCCGCTGCCGCCGGCCGAGTCACGCTCACCATCGGTCTTCTCGCCGACAGCGCCGAGCAGACAGGGATCCGCCTCGCTGCCACGTTCCGGCGCCGTCACCCGGCCGTCGACGTCCAGGTCCGCGAAGCGGACTTGACCGACCCCACCACCGGTCTACGAGCTGGACTGGTCGACGTCGCACTCACCCGGGCACCGTTCGACGACACCGGCATCAGCACCCAGGTCCTGAGTTCGGACCCCGTGGGGGCGGTCGTGCGCGCCGACGACCCGCTCGCCGACCGCCACACCCTGCGCACAGCCGACCTCGCCGACCGGCGATGGTTCCAGCTCCCCGAGGGAACCGACCCGGTGTGGCGCGCGTACTGGAACGGCACCGCCGTCGACGGTGAGTTGCGGGACGGTCCCACGGTGCGAACCGTCCACGAGTGCATGCAGGCCGTGCTCTGGAACGGCACCATCGGGCTGACACCCCTGGGCCACGCACTGCCCCAGGGTCTCGTCGCCGTGCCCGTGGTCGACCTGCCACCCAGTCGCCTCGTCGTCGCCTGGAAGACCACCAGCGCCGACCCGCTGGTCAGGTCGTTCGTCCACATCGCCACAGCTACCCACCTCCTGCCGGCCCCAGCCGCCTGAAACAGCTCGCTCGGCGGCGTAGACCGGCGGCGTGGACCGGCGGCGACGGCGATGTCCTGGACGAGGTCCCGGGTCCGTCCGCTACGCGGACTGCGCCGCGCTCCGCTGTCTACGCGGACTGCGCCGCGAACTGGGTCGTGTAGAGGTCGGAGTACAGCCCGCCCGCGGCGAGCAGCTCCTCGTGGCTACCGCGCTGGACCACCCGGCCCTCGTCTATCACGAGGATCACGTCGGCGTCCCGGATCGTGGAGAGCCGGTGGGCGATGACCAACGACGTCCGTCCCGCCAGCGCGGTCGCCAGCGCCGCCTGGATGGCCGCCTCGGACTCGGAGTCCAGGTGGGCGGTGGCCTCGTCGAGCACGACGACCCGCGGCCGGTGCAGCAGCAGGCGGGCGATCGCGATGCGCTGCTTCTCCCCACCGGACAGCCGGTACCCACGGTCCCCGACCACCGTGTCCAGCCCTTCGGGCAGCGCCCCGACGAAACCGTCGGCGCGGGCCGCGACCAGCGCGTCGGCGATCTCGGCGTCGGTCGCGTCGGGCCGGGCGTACCGCAGGTTCGCACCGATCGTGTCGTGGAACAGGTGCGGGTCCTGCGGGACGACGCCGACGGTGTCCCGCAGCGAGGCCAGCGTGACGTCACGTACGTCGACGCCGTTGAGGACCAGCCTGCCGCCGTCCACGTCGTAGAGGCGGGGCACGAGAGCACTGATCGTGGTCTTGCCGGCACCCGACGGTCCGACGAGGGCGATCAGCTGCCCCGCCCCGGCGGTGAAGGAGATCCCGTGCAGGACGTCGCGTCGTGGCGAGTGGTCCAGGACTGCCACGGACTCCAGCGAGGCCAGCGAGACCTGTTCGGCGGCCGGGTAGGCGAACGTGACGTCCCGCAGCTCGATCCGCACCGGGCCGGCCGGGACGGCAACGGCGCCGGGACGCTCGGTGATGGTCGGCTCCAGGTCGAGCACCTCGAAGACCCGGTCGAAACTGACCAGCGCGGTGGTGATGTCGACGTTGACCGTCGACAGCGCGGTGAGCGGCCCGTAGAGCCGGTTGAGCAGTGCGGTCAGGGCCACGACCGTCCCGACGGCGACCTGACCCCGGGTGGCGAGCACCCCGCCCCAGCCGTACACCAGGGCGGTGGCGACGGCGCTGGTCATCACGAGCGCGACCGAGAAGACCCTGCCGTACATGGCGGTCTGCACCCCGAGGTCGCGGACCTCGCCCGCCTTGTGGGCGTAGTCGGCCTTCTCCCGCGCGGGGTCCCCGAACAGCTTCACCAGCATCGCGCCGGCCACGTCGAACCGGCCCGTGGTCGTGGTCGTCATCGCGGCGTTGACGTCGTACCGGGTCCGGGTCAGCTGGCCCAGCCGGCGGGCGATCCGGCGGGCGGGCAGGACGAAGACGGGCAGCAGCGCCAGGGACACCACGGTGATCGGCCAGCTGAGCACGGCCATCGCGACGATCGTCGCCAGCACGGTGACCAGGTTGGCGACCACCGAGGACAGCACGTTCGTGAACGCCGACTGGGCCCCGAGGACGTCGCTGTTCAGCCGGGAGACCAGCGCCCCGGTCTGCGTGCGGTTGAAGAACGCGATCGGCATCCGCTGGACGTGGGCGAACACCTGGACGCGGAGCTCGTAGATGAGGCCCTCGCCGACCTGGGAGGAGATGTAGCGCTGGCCGAGGGAGCGCAGGGCGTCGCCGAGTGCGATGACGGCCACGACGACCGCGAGCGTGACGATGAGGCGGGTGTCCCCGCGCAGGATCCCCCTGTCGATGATCTCCCGGTACAGCAGCGGGTTCGCGACCGAGAGCAGCGCTCCGAGAATGGTCAGGACGATGAAGACGACCAGGATGCGGTGCCACGGCTTCGCGAACGCGGCGACCCGGCGCACGGTCCCCCGGGGCAGCCGGGGCCTGGGCTGGGAGGGGTCGGCGCCCATCGACCGGGCCATCTGGTGCATGCCGGGGTGACTCACGGGCGCCAGTCTCGTCCGCGGCGACCCGGCACGTGGGCGATCAGGGGAGTGGTCCGTGCCGCGTGGACTTCCGGTCTGCCCTGACCCGACCGTGGGACGCTACCCGGGTGGCGGCAACCGGGACGGCTCGCCCGTTGCCCGGTGAGCGGACGACGTTCGCGTCGGCTTTCGACTGCAGTCGCAACAGCTACGGGTTCCTGCGGCTGGTGTTCGCCGTGGGTGTCGTCCTGGCCCACACGGTTCCCGTGGGGGGCTTCTTCGGGGGCCGGGACATCCTGACCCCCCGGAGTCACGTCGACCTGGGTGTCATGTGTGTGTACGGCTTCTTCGTGTTGTCCGGTGTCCTGATCACCTGAGCGCCGAACGCATCGGGACGGTCCGGTTCTTCTGGCACCGGCTGCTCCGGATCCTGCCGGGTTTCTGGGCGACGTTGCTGGGAACCGCGCTGGTGTGCGCTCCTCTGGCCTACGCACACAGCACGGCTCGCTGGGGGGGTTCGTCGCCGCGCCCGACGGTCCGGCGCACTACCTACAGGCCGACTGGCTGCTGGTGATGGGGCAGTACTCGGTCTCCGGGACGCCGGGGAACGTGCCCTTCCCCCTGGTCTGGGCAGGAAGCCTGTACACCCTGGTCGTGGAGTTCCGCTGCTACGCCGTGCTCGGGCTGCTCGGACTCCTCGGCGTGCTGCGTCGTGAGCGGCTGGCCCGCTGGGTTCTGCTGGCCGGGGCGGTGGCGAGCTGGTCGTTCATGGTGCTGGTGGAGCAGACAGGCCGGATGAGACACCTGGTCCCGTACCGGGACACGTACACCAGCCGCGCCTACGCGACCTGCTTCGCGCTGGGCGCGAGCGCATGGGTGTGGCGTCGGAGGATCCCGATGGCGCCCCGGTGGGCTGCTGCGGTCGCGCTCGTCACGGCCTGCGCGGTCGGACTGGGGGAGGTGCCCTGGCAGACGGTAGGAGTGGCTGGATTCGGCTACCTGGTGCTGTGGGCCGGACTGAACCTCCCCGGGGCGTGTACGCGGTGGAACACCGCGCGGCGCGGGAGCCCGGACATCTCCTACGGGATCTACACGTGGGGGGTTCCGGTGCGGCAGCTGATCGTCGTCTTCGGCCTTGCCGGCGCCAGCTGGACCCTGTACACGCTGGAGTCGTTGGTGGGTGCAGTGCTGCTCGGGCTCGCGAGTTGGTACGGCGTCGAGCAGCGCGCGTTGCGGCTCAGGGACTCCTCGTTCAGGGTCCGCGGGACCCGCCGACCCCCGCGCCTCGCCTGAGTCGTCACGCCCACACCCCGGGGTCCGCTCCTCCGTCTCCTGCCACTGGTTCCGACCGAGGAGGCGAGAGCGGGCGTCATGGCGCGGCCAGCTGGGAGCGTGCGAGTTCGACAGCGCGCCGGTAGGCGGCCAGGTGGTCGCGCCCGGCCACCTCCCACCCCCGGGCGGACAGGTCCGGCGGGTGCACCGGGGGGTGTGCCGCAAGGTCCCCCAGCGCGTCCACCAGGTCCCGGGCCGTCAGCTCCCCCGCGTAGGTGTGCACCCACCTGTCGCCGACCTCCGCCGCCAGCAGCCGGTTCGCCTGGTTGTCCGGGACGAGCACCGAGCGGGCCAGGGACAGCGCGGCCAGCGCGCCGCCGGAGTTGTGCATGTCGCGGTGGGGCAGTGCCACCAGCTGCGCCCGGCCGACGTCGCGGACGAAGTCGTCGTCCGGGACGAAGCGCAGGTCGAGGCGGACCCGGTCGTCGGCGGCGGCCAGTTCCGTCAGCTCGTCCGCCAGCTGGGGGGTCGAGGGGCGGCCGGCGATGACCAGGGTGGCGTCGGGCAGCTCGGCCCGTGTCCCGGCGAACGCGCGCAGCAGCACGTCGGCCCCCTTGTACGGACGCAGGAGCCCGACGGACACCACCCGGCCGGGCACCGTCGCGGGCTCGGGGAAGCGGGCGAACCAGTCGCGGTAGTGACCGTGGGGGATCAGCACCGACGGCTGGTCGGCACCGAGCCGGGTCGCTGCGTTGATGCGGATCCGCAGCACGGTGCGGGCCGACAGCGCCCGCAGGAACAGCGACCGCCGGCCCGGGGCCGACTCGTGCGCGCGCAGGTTGTGCACCGTGGCGACCACCGGTGTCCCCCGCACCCGCAGGCGGGTCACCAGCAGCCACGCCAGCACCCGGCGCAGCGCCGCCCGGGACGGGGTCGAGCCCTCCAGCAGGATCTCCGGCCAGTGCACGTGGAACACGTCGTGGTCACCGGTCAGCGCCGCCCGCCACGAGAACGTCTCCACCCGCACCCCCGGGGTCGCGTCCAGCGACGCCTTCAGCTGCACGAGGTAGGGGTTCGTGGTCGGCTTCGGCGTCGGGAAGGACTGCAGGACCACCAAGTCGCGCGGCTCGCCCGGCCTTCCGCGGTCCGACCGGCGCCGGCTCACCGCCGCACCATCTGGGCACCGAACGCGGCGAGACCGCCGACGTCCCGGCGCACGGCCGGGAAGAGCACCCAGGCCACGCCGTAGACCGCCAGCCCGGCGGCCGCGGCGGCCAGCGAGCCGACCAGCGCCGGTCGGTCACCGAGGGCCGAGGCGGCGGCGAGAGCGGCCAGTCCCGCGGGGAGCGCGCACGCCAGGATCCGGGCCGCGCAGCGGGCGAGGTCCCGGCCGGGAAAGGGCGTGATCCGCGACAGCCACCACAGGGACAGTGGCCACTCGATCCCGGTGGCCACGGCGTAGCCGGTCGCCACTCCCACGACCCCGAACGAGCTGCCGACGACGATGCACACCGCCTGGATCCCGAGGCTGACGAGGCTGTAGCGGAACAGGGCGGTCCCCAGTCCCCGCGACAGGTACACCCAGTACCCGACGTAGGACAGCGTCTGGAAGCTCCCCGCGACGGCGAGCAGCGCGAACACCGGGGCGACGCCCACCCAGCGATCTCCGAGGAACAGCGCCAGCAGTGGGCTCGCCCCGCCCGCGGCGACAGCCATCGCCGCCACGACCGTGTAGCCGAACATGAGCTGGGCCCGCCGCAGGAACTCGTCGGTGCGCGCCCGGTCCTCGTTCATGCGCGTGAGCACCGGCAGGGCGACCGTTGTGGTCGGTGACCGCAGCTGGGCGAGCGGGGTCATCAGCAGCTGGAAGGCGCGGGTGTAGGTCCCGACCGCCGTCGGGGTGGTCCGCAGGCCCAGGGTGATCGTGTCGAGGTTGACGCGGAGGTAGCCCAGCAGCTGGGTCCCGACCAGCGAGGTCCCCAGCCGCAGAAAACTTCCGATGCCCGCCGAGCGTCGCGGCCGGCCGGGCAGCCAGCCCGCGCCGAGTCCGAGGACGACGAAGGCGACGGTGACCTGGGTGAGCTGTTGGGCGACCAGCGCCCAGTACCCGGCGTCCAGCACGGCCGCGGAGGTGATCGCGACGGTGAGGCCGACGGCCTGTCCGAGGGTGTCGGCCGCTACGAGGCGACCGAAGCGCAACCGCCGGGTCAGGTCCGCGCGGTACTGGGTGGCCAGGCCGTTGACGAGGAACGTCAGGCACAGGACGTGCGCCATCCCGACGAGCTCCGGCCGGCCGAAGACCGCGGCGACGAGACCGGCTCCGAGGTAGACGATCACGGTGAGCAGTGCTCCGACGCCCGCGTTCACCCAGGCGAGGGTGTCCCGCTGGTCCGTCGACAGCGACGGTGCCCGGATGGCCGCCGTCGACAGCCCGAAGTCCCGGAAGATCTCACCGATGCCGACGACGACCAGCACGATCGCGAACAGCCCGTAGTCCGCGGGCGTGAGCAACCGGGCCAGCACGACGACCGAACCGAGCTGCATGCCGATGCGGACGCCCTGCCCCAGCAGGGTGACGCCCGCACCGCGTGCCACGCGCCGCCCGAGTCCGTCCGTTCGGACCGGTCCGTCCTGCGCCGGACCGGAGCCCGCCCTCACCGGCCGTACTCCTGGTAGACGTGACCGAAGGCGCCGGCCACCATCCCGGCGCCCCGGGCGGCCGTCCGCAGGCCACGAGAGCGCTGCTCCGTCGATCGGGTCAGCACCCCGACACCGAACCGAGCAGCGCCGACGAGCGCCCGCGGGACCCCGGCCGCGCAGCCGTGCCCCCGCGCCCGCAGTCGGGACCGGGCGTCGACCGCGAGGCGCACGTCCACGACGGTGGAGGAGTTGCCCATCCGCCAGGCCCGGTGGAGCACCCAGCGCCGCGTCATCCGGGACGTCGGCACGCGGTCGGTGACGACGGCCTCGTCGCACCAGACCATCAGCTCCCCGGCCCGGGTCAGCGATCGCGTGAACGCGGTGTCCGATCCCCCCGACAGGCCCAGGCCCGCGTCGAAACGCAGCCCGAGACGGCGGGTGACCCGCAGGTCCAGCAGCAGGTTGTTGGTGGCCGCCGTGTCGATGCGCGTCCCCGTGGGCAGCCGGCGCCGGTCGAAGAAGCGCCCCGCGGCGATCCACGGGTCCAGCGGCCCGTCGAAACCGGACACCACAGCTCCGGCGACGGCCGCCGCACCGGTCCGGGCGCGGGTGTCGAGCAGGCCCGCCAGCCAGCCCGGGTGCGGCCGTTCGTCGTCGTCGACGAAGACCAGCAGGTCCGACCCGGCCGTCTCGTCCAGGACGCGGTTGCGCCCGGCCGCGATCCCCGGCTCTGGTTCGACGACGTGGCGCACCCGGTCCCCGTCCAGCACCCGGTCCCGGTCCAGCACCCGGTCCCCGCCCAGCCCCCGGTTGCCGCGCAGCGCCCGGACCGCCGGCCCGCCGCTCCCGCCGGGGTCGTTGTCGACCACGAGCACGTCGACGGTGCAGCCCGGTGCATCGTCGAGCTGCGCGAGTACGAGGGCCAGTGCCTCGGCCAGGTCGGCGGGCCGGCGGAACGTCAGCAGCGCGACCGTCACCCGGAGCGGCCCGACGTCGTCCGGCGTCACCGCGCACGTCCCGCGGTACCCCGGGAGGTGCGCGCCGCGGTCTGCGGGGCATGCCGTCCCACCACGGCACGCAGCGCAAGACCCATCCCGGCCATGGAGCCGCGGACGGTCGCCAGCAGGGGCCCGGGTGAGTGGAGCAGCTGACGCCGTCCGCCCCGCAGCAGGATCTCGCGGCTGACCGCCGGTGTGGCCGCGATCCACCGCGCCAGGCCGGCGCGGGTCAGGTGCCGGGTGGCGAACAGCAGGCGGTTGCGGCAGTTGAAGTAGTAGTAGACGTCGGACTTGGCCCGGCCGTGCTGGGTGCCCTGGGTGCCGCCCGCGTCGTGCACCACCGTGAGGTCGGCCCGCACGACCAGGCGCCCGCCGGCGCGTTCGACGCGAACGCTGAGGTCGACGTCCTCCCAGTAGAGGAAGAACGGCTCGTCGAAGCGGCCGACCCGGTGCGCCAGGTCCGCGTGCAGAGCCAGGCAGGCCCCCCCGAGCCAGCCCCGGACGCGACCCGTCGGGTCCAGGCCCTCGAGGTGGACCGCGCCGTCCGGTCCCGGCGCGGCGGACCGCAGACCCCGGATCCGCCCCGTCACCCCGTCCAGCGTCGACCCGGACCAGTCGGTGGCCCCCGCGCTGTCCAGGACCCGTGGTGCGACGAGGTCCCGCCGGAACTGGTCGACGTGGTCGTGCAGAGCCGCGACCACCGGTGCGGTGACGGTCGCGTCGGGGTTGAGCAGCAGGAAGGACGTGCAGCCCAACCGGACGGCCCGGTCCATCCCCGCGTTCATCCCCCCGCCGAAGCCGCGGTTGTCGGCCATCGCCACCAGGTCCCAGCCGTGCCGGGAGGCGAGCTCGCCCACGGCGGCGAGCTCGGTGGCGCCGGAGTGGTTGTCCACGACCACGACCCGGGCGTCCCGTCCGGTCAGGTCCAGGGATGCGAGGTGCCGTGCCAGCAGCTGCGAGGAGCCGTAGTTGACGACGATCACGGCCATCGTGCCGCGGCGGCCCGACGCATCGGTCGCTGCGCTCACGGGGACGTGGGGGCGGCGGCTGCCACTGCTCCCACCGGGCGACGGCTCGGTCGCATGCTGGTCCTCCCGGCGGGCCGACCGCCGCGTTGTCTCGGTGCGGCGGTCAGGGCCCGCGCTCGTGGGACGCGACCGGGTCCGGTCGCGCCGGTCCGGTCGCGCCGGTTCGATCGCCCAGTCCGGTTCGATCGCCCAGTCCGGTTCGATCGCCCAGTCCGGTTCGATCGCCCAGTGTGGCCTCGATCGCGCAGGGTGGCAGAGCCCCCGTGCCGATCCGGGTCGGTCCGCCTGCGTGGGGGACCGCGCGACGAACGCTCTGCACGGCGACCGGGGACCACCTCGGCACGTCATACTTGCCGGTGACCGGCTGCTCCTGCCAGTTGACGCAGCGTGTGTGGACCGTGCACGGACGGCGAGTGAAGAGGATCCACCGTGGACCTGACGAGCTACCTGAGGGCAGTGCGCACCTTCTGGTGGATCATCGCGCTCTGGCTGCTGGTCGGGCTGGGTGCGGGTTTCGTCCGGAACCAGACGGCCACCCCCGTCTGGTCCAGCACCGTCACCTTCTACATCGGCACCCCCAGCAACTCCGGGGACTCCTCGTTCAACAACGGCCAGTTCGCCCAGGCGCGGGCACAGACCTACGCACAGCTGTTGGAGAGCCAGCGGCTCGCCGAGGCGGTGGTCGCCTCGACCGGGGTCCAGCTGACGCCCGTCGAGGTCATGGGGAAGATCAACGGCGCCGTCCCGCTGGACACGGTCCTCGTCACCGCGACCGTCCTGGACACCTCCCAGGAGCGCTCGAACGCGATCGCCACCGGAGTGGCGCAGGACTTCGGCACCCTGGTCAACAGCCTGGACAACACCGGGACGAAGAGGGTGGTGGAGCTCGGCGTCGCGTCGGGGCCGCTCACCGGGTCCACGCCGGTGTCGCCGCGCCGGACGGTGAACCTGGCCCTGGGTGGCCTGGCCGGGCTCGCCCTGGGCGTCGCCTCGGCGGTCTGGTCCAGCCGGATCCAGCGTCGGTCCGCATCCGGGTCGGGGTCGAGGTCGGGGTCGGGGTCGGGAGATGGCAGTGGTTCGGGGGCGGCAGCCGTGGCTGTGCCGCGGGACCTGCGGCGCTCCCGCGACAGCTCACTGGTCGCGCAGGAGACCCACCCCGAGGTGTGAGCCCGGACCGGACGGCCGGCTGTCGCCGGGACGCCCACCGTGGTCGTCCCGGTCGCCGTCCCGGAGGCGGGCGGCCAGCACGAGGCCTGTCCCGAGCGTCAGCGTCGGCGCCGACGAGTACAGGGGACTGAACAACAGGTTCCACAGGTTCCAGCAACACAGGAAGACGACCGTCGCGGTGGCGGTCCGGCGGGCGATCACCTCCGACAGGCCCCGCAGGGTCAGGACGCCCACGAGGGCCGCGAACGCCAGTCCGGCCAGTCCGTAGTTGGCCCAGAGGTCGCCCGAGGTGGAGTGCAGCTCCACGTGCCCGCCGAACATGTAGTGGTCGACGTAGCCGTTGTCCGGGTTGTAGTTGATGGCGGTCAGCGCCGTCTTGGCGGTGAGGACCGTGTCCGGCGTCGGGACGTATCCCGCGCCGAACCCGGTGGGGTACGCGCGCATCAGCCCGAGGGTGGCGGCCAGCTCGGGGCGGCCGCCCAGCAGCAGCGAGCCCGAGTCCTGGATCTGCTGGATGGACCGCAGCTGCGCCGCCTGGCCGAGGTACCCGTCCACCAGCAGCGTCGTGGCGAGGTAGTAGACGGCCGTGGCGACGGCGGCGAACGTCGCCGTGACCCAGAACCACGAGGCACGTCGGGACAGCGCGCCGGGGCGCAGCGGGAGCACGACGAGCAGTCCGGCGAGGACGAAGGTGGCGAGGTAGGACCGGGAGTCGAAGACGGCCGACAGCAGCGCCAGCAGGGCAAGGGCCGCCACCTCCCGGCCCTTGTGCCGTGTCCCCCGGCCCGGACCGTCACGCCCCTGTGCCAGCGACAAGAGGGTGATCGCGGTCGGTACCGCCCAGACGAACTTCCAGGCGTTGCCGGCGCCGCCGCCGCTGCCGAACGCGCCGCCGGCCAGCATCCCGGCACCGAAGGCCAGCCCGATCGCCCGCTGACCGGTCAGCGTCCGCGCCCAGAGGATGACGCCGACCCCGCTGACGACCCCGACCAGCACGGCGACCGTGTTCGTCCGGACGTTCGCGTCGATCACCGGTGGGGGGGAGGCCAGCTCGACCAGCAGCACACCGGACACGGCTGCCAGCAGGCCCAGGCCCACGAACAGCCGTGCCCCCGCGTACCGCCTGAGCACGGGCACCCAGACGGGGACGAGCGCCACGGCGGCCACCAGCCCGGACGTGATCCCGGACTTGAGGTCCACCCGGAGGCCGACCAGGCCGACGGCGACCAGGGCCAGGGCCGTCTCGAGGCGCCGGTCGGCCGGGGTCGGCGCGGCCGGGGCGGGGCCGGCCGTGGCGGGCACGACCGAGGAGCCCGGTCCCACGTCCGTGCCCCGCTGGACGTCCGGGGCCGCGGTCACGGCGCCAGCATCCCGCACCCGTGGTCCCGCGGCCGAGGTCGTCCCAGGCGACGTCCACCCGTCCCCGGGGGGCACCCTTCCGGGATGACCGACCGACGCACCGCACCGCCGCTCGCGGCAGCCGGTCCAGCCGTACCGGAGCCCACCGGACAGGCCGCGCTCGCCCCGGGCCTGCTCGTCGTCGTCGCGGCGACGGCCGCCGCGTTCGTCGTCGCCCGTCTCGTCCCGGCGTTGAACGAGGCCACCGTCGCCGTGGTCCTCGGTGCCGTGGTCACCAACGTCGGGGTGCACCGGCGGCCGCTGCGGCCGGGGACGGCCTGGGCGGCCCGACGTCTGCTCCGGATCGCGGTGGTGCTGCTGGGGCTGCAGCTGGCCCTTCCCCAGTTGGCACGGCTCGGCTTCGGTGGGCTGGCGGTGGTGCTGGTGACCGTCGCCGTCACGTTCGCCGGCACCCGGCTGCTGGGTCGGCTGGTGGGCCTCCCACCCGCCCGGAGCCTGCTGGTCGCGACCGGGTTCTCCATCTGCGGTGCGTCCGCGGTGGCGGCGATGGCCCCGGTTGCCGACGGCGACGAGGAGGACACCGCCGTCGCCATCGCCCTGGTCACGCTGTGCGGGAGCCTGGCGATCCTGGTCCTGCCACTGCTGCGCGTGCCACTCGGCCTCGACGTGCCGGCGTTCGGGTCGTGGGTGGGGGCGAGCGTCCACGACGTCGGCCAGACGGTCGCCACCGCCGGTCGGGTACCGGGTGCGCTGACCGGGGCCGTCGTGGTGAAGCTCACCCGGGTCGTCCTGCTGGCTCCGCTGGTGGCCGGTGTGTCGCTGGCCCGGCGTCGCGGCACCCGCCAGGCGGGCGGGATCGGGGTGGGCGGGACCCGGGTGGGCGGGACCCGGGTGGGCGGGACCGGGGCGGACGGGACCCGGGCGGACGGGACCCGGGTGGGCGGGAAGCGGCCGCCGGTCATGCCGTTGTTCGTGGCCGGCTTCCTGGCGGCGGTTCTCGTGGTGAGCACCGGGCTGGTGCCCGGTTCCGTGCTCGACGGAGCGAAGACCGTCCAGCAGGTGCTGCTCGCTGCCGCGCTGTTCGGGCTCGGCACGGGGATCGACGTCGCGCGTCTGGTCCGCACCGGTGCCCGGTCGCTGGTGGTCGGCCTCGGGTCCTGGCTGCTGGTCGCCGGGGTGGCCTACGGCGGGGTCCGGCTGCTGGGGCTGTGACGGTCGCGGTGACGGTGTCGGCTCCGGTCGCGGGTGAGGGACCCGCGGAACAGAGTGGTCGGGAACGCTCACCCGAGTCCAGGAGAAGGAGCACCGACGTGTTCGTCCACATCCAGAAGCTCATCAACGACATCGAGGACGACGAGCCCGACGCGGCGGCGGCCAACGCCCTGCAGGAGGGCCTCGGCGGCCAGTTCGGCGAGATGCGCACGATGATGCAGTACCTGTTCCAGAGCTTCAACTTCCGGGGCGCCGCCGCGAAGCCCTACCGGGACCTGATGTACGGCATCGGAACCGAGGAGATCAGCCACGTCGAGCTGCTCGCGACGACCATCGCCCGCCTCACCGACGGGGTCCCCGGGTACCAGGGCGACCCGACGGCGCCGCTGGACACCGCGGGCGCCGGTGGGGCCACCCCCCTGAGGACCGCGCTGTCGTCCGGCAACCTGCACCACTACCTGGTCGGGGCCCAGGGCGCGCTGCCCGTGGACGCGGCGGGCAACCCGTGGTCCGGGTCCTACGTCTACAACTCCGGCAACCTCGTGCTCGACCTGCTGTACAACCTGATGCTGGAGTCGACGGGTCGGCTGCAGAAGAGCCGGATCTATGAGATGACCGCCAACCGGACGGCGCGTTCGACGGTCGCCTACCTCATCGTCCGGGACCAGGCGCACGAGAACGCCTACGCCAAGGCGCTGGAGACCCTCGGTGTCGACTGGGGGAAACTGCTGCCGATCCCCAAGACCAACGCGGAGCGTTTCCCCGAGGTGAAGAAGTTGCTGGACCTGGGTCTGCAGTCCACGCAGTACACGTTCGAGGCCGACGGTCTCAACGACCTCGGCAAGATCGTCCGCGGCACCTCGCCGAGCGGGGACGGCACGGATCTGACGACCGACACCTCGCTGCCCGAAGGCGTCCCGATCACGATCCTTCCCGACCGACCCGAGGAGTACTCCTCCGGTCTGGACCCGGACCTGCTCGCGCTGGTCCAGGCGACCGCGGAGCTGGAGCTCCGGTAGGTCGACCTGCCGCGTCAGGGCCGGGGGCGATGGGAGACCGTGCACCCATCGCCCCCGGGGCGCGGCCGGGTGCCCGTAGCCTGGGGGCCCACCGATCGAGAGGGCGGCCCGTGCCCGTTCAGCAGTCCGCCCGCCGGTCCCCGGGTCAGCTGGAGATGGACGTGTACGCCGCGCTGGTGGAGGCCGGACCTGACGGTGCGACCGCGGCCGGGGTGATCGCATCCGTCGACCCGTCGCTGGCCTACACGACGGTGGTGACGACGTTGACGAGGCTCGTCGAGCGGGGTGTGCTGTCGCGCCGACGGGTCGGCCGGGCGGCTGTGTTCACCAACCTGGGGGAGTCGGGCGCCGTGGTCGCCACCTCGACGGCCCGTCGGATGCACCGGCTCCTCGCCTCCACCGCGGACCGGCCCGGCGTCCTCGCCCAGTTCGTCGCGGGCCTCCGCCCGGAGGACGAGACGAGGCTGGCCGAGCTGCTGGCACGGGAGGACGGTTCCCGGTGACCTGGGCGCTCCTGCTGCCGCCGTTGGCCAGCGCGCTGCTCGGCGTGGCCGGGGCCCCGCTCGCCCGTCGGCTCGGCCCACGGTCCACCGGCCGGCTGGTCCCCGTCACCGCGCTGGTGGTCGCAGGCTCGACGCTGGTGGCACTGGCCGCGGTCGCGGTACTCGTCGTGGCCCGGGTGGCAGAGGTCGCCGAGTTCGGCCAGCTGTCGATCCCGGCGCTGCCGGCGCCTCCCGCCGGCATCCCCCTCCCCGTCGGGATCGGCCTGGGTGCCGCGGTCGCCCTGTCGCTCGGGGTCGCGGCGCGTCGGGCGTTGTGGGCCGTGGCCGAGACCGTCGCCGCCCAGGTGGCGTGCCGCGGCCTGGTGCGGCGGGCCGACGGGGTGCACCTGCTCGACGACGAGCGGCCGCGGGCGTTCGCGGTGGCCGGTCCACCCGGCCGGGTCGTGGTCTCCCGTGGGATGCTCCGATCCCTGTCCGACCGGGAACAGGAGGCGGTGTTCGCGCACGAGCGGTCCCACCTGCGCCGGCGACACCACGTCGGACTGCTGGCCGTCCAGGTGGCGGCCGCCGCCGATCCTCTACTCCGGCCGTTGCTGGCGGTGGTCGCGCTGGCTGTCGAGCGCGAGGCGGACGAGGACGCAGCCGTGGCGGTCGGTGACCGCCGGGTGGTGGCGTTCGCGGTGGCCCGGGCGGGACTGGCCGGTGCCGCGGCAAAGCGCGGTGGCCAGCGGGTCCCGGCGACGTCGCTGGCCGCTGCGGGGGGTGACGTCCCGCTCCGGGTCGAGGCGCTGCTGGCACCGCCGGTCCGGTCCCGCCGCTGGCTCGCCGTGCCCGTCGTCGCCGTCGCGATGGTCGCTGCCTGGGCGACCTGGGCGAACGGGATCACGACCGATCACCACATCGACCGGGCCCGGGCCGCGTACAGCGCCTCGAGCGGCTCGGTCGGGGGAGTCGAGCAGGTCCCCGACTGACCGGGACGGTATCGGGCCGAGGTCTCCGGCGGTGGACTGGCCCGAGGCTGTTGGGCTTTCGACCGAGCCGGCTCGCGAGGTCTCGGGACAGGGCCGCGTCGGCCGCGTCGGTGGCCCTCACGCGGAGGTACTTCTGCTCGCTGCGGGTCGCGCAGTCCCGGCTGGCTCGGGCGGCCGGCGGAGCGTACGGATTCCTGACGGCGTCCACGGTCACTCCACGGAGTCGTAGAGAGAACCTCCGCACCTGGGGATTCCCGAGGACGGGGAAGGAGAACCGTCGACGGGCTGCTCAGCCGGTGGTGCCGGGAGGGTTCGCGACCGTCGCGCCGTCGGCGGCTGCCTGACCGCCGGTGTGGACCGGGACGCCGTCGACCGGGCTCCCGTACTCGGGGCTGAAGGTGCGCGAGTTGCGGAACACGTCGACGAACCGCTGGAGGCGCGGGTCGGTGGGGTCCGTCAGCCTGAGCTGGTGACCCCAGGCGCTGATGACGATCGGCGTCGGCAGGTCGGCGCCCGCCCACGGGGTGAGGTCCACATAGCGGCTCTTCTGCCCGGCGACCCGGGTCCCGGCCGACTCGTCGACGAGCGTCTGGCGGTCCACGAACGCCCGCAGCCGGGTGACCTGGTCCACGGGCAGGGATGGCGTGTAGGTGATCCAGACGGCGCCGTGCTCCAGGTCGTGCACGGCCCGCTCGCTGGGCACGGCCCGGGTGTAGGTACCCGCGTTCATCCAGACGGGGTCGTGGGGTCCACCGACCGGCGGGAGCACGGCGTAGGTCACCGGTCCGGACACGTGGTCGTGGCCCAGCGTCCCGGTCGACGGTGTCCCGGTGGCCGGGTAGCCGGCCGTGTCCCAGGCCAGGACGCCGGCGATGCCCGAGGTGTCGGGGACACTGCGGGGGGCGGACTGCACGGTCCGCGCCCCCGTCGGTGCCGAGGGGAGGATGTCCGCGACGAGCGCCGGCCCCGTCGCGGTTCCCGAACCGACGGCGGGCCCGTCGTGCCTGCTCACGATGACGGCCGTCGCTATCGCGGCCACGGCGAGGGCCCCGCCTGCCGCACCCCCCACGACAACCCGCCGGCGACGCCGATCGGCCCGCTGCCGCCGCTCCCGGGCCGCCGCGGCCACCGCCCGCCGCGCATCGGTGCCGGTGGTGCCCCCGGCGGTGCCGGTGGTGCTGCCGGTGGTGCTGCCGGTGGTGCCGTCGCCTGGTGTCACAGCGGAACGGTAGGACCCCGCCCGGTCCGGTGGCGGTCCTCCCGGGCCGAGCCGCAGCTACTGTCCGACGAGTAGTCGATGAACGGGGACTCGCATGTCGCACATCAGCTGGCTCGAAGCCGGCGTCATCGGGGTCGTCCAGGGGGTCAGTGAGCTGTTCCCCGTGTCGAGCCTGGGCCACAGCGTCCTCATCCCGGCCCTGATCGGCGGCCGCTGGGCCCGGGACCTCTCGGTGTCGGCCCCGGAATCGCCCTACCTGGCCTTCATCGTCGGACTCCACGTGGCCACCGCCGTCGCGCTGATCGTGTTCTTCCGCCGGGACTGGGTGCGGATCGTGGGCGGGCTGCTCACCAGCATCCGGGACCGGCGGGTCAGGACACCGGACCAACGGCTCGGCTGGTACCTGGTACTGGGGACGATCCCGGTGGGGATCGCCGGCCTGCTGCTCGAGCACACGGTCCGCACCGTGTTCGGGCGCCCCGTCCCGGCGGCGGTGTTCCTCGTGCTCAACGGGGTGGTGCTCGGCGTCGCGGAACGGCTGCGCCGACAGGGGGCTCGCACCGCGCGGGACACGGTCGACGTGGGCGGGGACGCGGGTCGGGAGGCCACCGCACGGGATCCCGGGGAGGCCTCGGACCACCGGCTGGCGCGGACCGGCGTCCGCGGTGCCGTGCTCATCGGGACGGCCCAGATCGCCGCGCTGCTGCCGGGCGTCAGCCGATCCGGCGCAGCGATGGTTGCCGGCATGGGCCGCGGTCTCAGTCACGAGGACGCGGCGCGGTTCTCCTTCCTGCTCGCGACGCCGGTCATCCTGGCGGCCGGGGTCCTGAAGCTGCCCGACCTCGCCGGGCCGCTCGGCGACGGCATCCGCGGCCAGGTCCTGTTCGGCAGTGTCCTGTCCGGCCTGAGCGCCTACCTCTCGGTGCGGTTCCTGGTGCGCTGGTTCACCACCCGGACCCTGACCCCGTTCGCGGTGTACTGCGTCCTGGCCGGGCTGTTCAGCCTGGTCCTCCTCGCGGTCCGCGGCGCATCCTGACGGCCTGGTCGGCCCGAGCGTGTCGGCCGGGTCGGCCCGAGGCGGGGGCCGGAGTCCGCTCGTGGGACCCTCCGGCGTCGGTCCGTCCCCCCGGTCCCCAGGAGAGTGCCCATGGGTGTCCTCGACACGTTCCGGCTCGACGGCCGCGTCGCCGTCGTGACCGGCGGCAACCGCGGTCTGGGCCGAGCGTTCGCCACCGCTCTCGGGGAGGCCGGGGCCGCGGTCGCCGTGGTGGCCCGTGACGTGGCGGCGACGCACAGAGCCGTCGCCGAGCTCCGCGCTGCGGGGGTCGCGGCGGCCGGATTCCGTGCCGACGTCACGCACCGGGACGAGATCGAGGCAGCCGTGGTCGACATCGCTGCCGAGTTCGGCCGCGTCGACGTCCTGGTCAACAACGCCGGGGCCTGCGTGCACCGCCCGGCCATGGAGGTGACCGACGCCGAGTGGCGGCAGGTGATCGACGTCAACGTCACCGGGGTGTGGACCGGTTGTCAGGCGTTCGGCCGGTACATGTCCACCCACGGCGGCGGCACCATCGTCAACATCGGCTCGATCTCCGCGCAGATCGTCAACCGTCCGCAGTGGCAACCCGCCTACAACTCCTCCAAGGCCGCGGTCCACCAGCTCACGAAGTCCCTCGCCGCCGAGTGGGCGCCGCTGGGGATCCGGGTCAACGCCCTGGCACCCGGGTACGTCAAGACCGAGATGACCCCGGTCGACGAGCCGAGGTACCGGCAGAACTGGATCGAGGACGCGCCGATGCGGCGCTACTCCACCCCGGCCGAGATCGCACCGAGCGTGGTGTTCCTGGCCAGCGACGCGTCCTCGTTCATGACCGGCTCGGTGCTAGTCGTCGACGGCGGGTACACCGTCTTCTAGAGAGCCGGGCCGAGCGGAAGGGTCTGGCCGAGCGGGCTCAGTCGAGTTCGACGTGGAAGTCCCAGACCACCAGGCGACCACCCGCCGGCAGCCACTCGAACACAGCGCCGCCGTCGATGAACACCCCGGTGAAGGTGATGGTCGCCGAGTGGCCGGCCCGGACGACGGTCGGGCGGTCGGTGGTCCGCAGGGCCGTCACCCGCGTGGAGGAGTCACGGGCCACGAAGTCCTGGGGGGACAGGCGGATCGACCCTCGGGTCACCCGGACCGTGACCGCGATGGTCCCCGGGGCACGCCCGTTGGCCAGCACCGGTCCGGGTCGGGTGGCGAGGTCGGGCCCGAGCGCGACGATGCCCGCCTCGGTGCCGGCGGCCGGCCGCACCACCACCGTGTCGCCCATCGTCACCAGTTGCAGGTGACCCGGGGTCGCCAGCGGCTGCAGAGCGGTCGGCGCCGCGACGGGGATCGCGACCTTCCCCAACCGGGCCACGGTGACCCCCGCGTCCTGGAAGACGGCCGGTGTCGGCGTCACCGTGCGGGTGACGGTCGGGTTCGCCGAGCGGGCCGCGCCAGCTCCTGTACAGCCGGCGCAGAGCAGTGCTCCGGTAGCGACCACGCCGGCCAGGCGGGAGGGGTGCCGGCCCACCGGGTTCCTCACCGGGCCGCGCTGGCTGCGAGGGTGCGGCGGTTGGTCGCCGAGCCCGGGAGCGCCGCCTCCTGCGAAGCGGTGATCGGCGTCTGCGGTACCGGGTCCACCTGCACCGCGTGGGCGGTGTAGACCCCGCGACTGCCCGAGGGCGCCGGCGGGAGCGCCCGACCGGACGGGTTGTTCCAGACGTCGGTGCCGAACGGCCGCAGGCCCACCGTTCCGGCGTAGCCGAGGTGGCCCTTGCCGTCCGAGCCGCCGGTGGTGACACCGGCGAGGTCCTCCGCGGTACGCAGCCAGCTGTAGTGGTTGTAGGGCTGGTCGCTGACCGAGCCGGGCTTGACGAACCGGCTGATCAGGACCGACCCGGTGATACCGCCGCCGGGGGTGGTGTCCTGGCCGAACGCCTGGTCGCCGGGCTGGGCGGTGTTGGGGCCGGGCAGCTCGTTGCAGCAGGCGACGATCGACTGCGCCGTGTCGGTCGGGACGTTCAGTGCCGGGTCGGCGTTGCCCGTGTAGTTCGCGATGGAGTTCCCGTAGATGGTGTAGGGCGGGAACGCCTCGTCGAAGGTCACGTCGATCAGACCGTTGTCCTGGAAAGCGGGCGAGGCCATGATCTGCGGGATCCACTTCTGCAGGAACAGGTCCGCGGCGTGCAGCCCGCCCTGGTGGTCGGCCGGGTTGCCGGACAGGTTGTCGCCCTTGCAGACGGCGTCGTGGGCGTCGGAGCAGTTGTTCGGGGTGATCCAGGAGAAGTTCGGCGTCGTCCTCTCGCTCTTGAGGTCCTGCGCGAGGCCGGGCAGCGCCCGGTGGGTCGGGGACTTCGCGGCCGCGAGCCCGTCCAGTGGCACTACCCTGGTGGCGCATTCCGGCGAATCGATGATCGCGTGGAACCAGACGAACGGGTTGTGTTTCGGAACGTACTGGTCGGTCGGTGTCGCGCCGCCCGGGTCCTTGACGCCGGCGCCGGACGGGTTGCCCGGCTGGCCGCAGGTCGGCGCCTCGCGTCCGGCGTCGTTGCCCATGTCCTGCATGTACCCCTTCCAGGTCACGCCCCTGGCGTCGAACTGGTTGAACAGGGTCGGGACGCTCTTCGGGTAGACGCAGCCCTTCGCGGCCCGGGTCTGGCCGTCGGCCGCCGGAGTGCCGGGGAAGACGTCGGTGTACTGGGGGCAGTCGGCCTGGGTGGCGGGTGCCGGTGCCTGGCCGCCGATCATCGAGATGTAGTTGTCCAGGCTGAAGTGTCCGGTCCCGTAGTACTGGCGCAGCACCTCGCCGTAGCTGGGCAGGGTCTTCCACAGGTAGCTGTTCTGGTTGAGCCCGGTGAAGCTGGCCTGGTAGCTCTTGTTCTCCAGGATGATCAGCCAGACGTGCTTGACCGGCGGCAGCGTGCTCGCGGGCGTCGTGGCCGACACCGCGGCGGCGGTCCGTGGCGCGGCATCGGCAGGGACGGTGGTCGCGGCGCCGAGGGAGGTCGCGCCCCCGACGGAGACCATGGCCGCGAGGCCGAGGACGGCGAGACCGGCGACGCCCCGCAGGCGGGTCGTCCTGGGTAGGGAGGCGGACGCCGTGGGCTGTCCTGGTCGGATCTTCATGGCGTCAGCGGAGCACCCGCTGGTGAACGGCGTGCGGTGATCAGGTGAACAGTAGATTGCCTACCCATTGGAGAACCGGCGGACCATCAGCGTCGGGCCCGGTCATTCCCGCCCCTCCTCGGGCAGGATCCCGTCGGGCAGGTCGGATCTGGGCAGGTCGGCGTCGGCCGCAGCGTCCGTGGCCAGCAGATCCACGAGCAGTCGCTCGGAGGCACGGTCCAGGTCGGCCACGAATCGGGCCAACACGCCGGCCCGGTCCGTGCCCGCGTCGAGGAGGACGTGCATCTGGTGGGCGGTCATCGACGTCTGCACCGTCCCGGCGTCGCCATCGAGGGAGTAGGCGTAGGCCCGGCCGGCCGGTCGCCGGTTCAGCGCCCCCCGGGAGTGCAGCCGGGCCAGCGTGGTCGTCACGGTCGTGTAGGCCAGGTCCCCGCCCAGGTCGCTGAGCACCTCAGCGGCGGTCAACGGGCGGTCGGCCGCGGCGAGGCTGGCGACCACCTCGCGCTCGAGGGCACCGCGACCACGGGTCACCTCACGGGCCATGCTGACCCCCAACTACTACCGACTCGGTAGTACTGTCGCAGCGGTCATCACTACTACCGACAAAGTAGTCGCTTCAACCGCCGTCGCTCCGGAGGTCCACCTGTGGCCGATCTGTCCTACACCCAGGCCGTCGTCATCGGTGCCCTCCAAGGGATCACCGAGCTGTTCCCGGTCTCCAGCCTCGGCCACTCGGTCCTCGTCCCGGCGCTGATCGGTGGGTCCTGGGCGCACCTGGTGACCGAGAGCTCAGGTGCGAACTCGGAGGCGTCGCCCTACCTGGCGTTCGTCGTCGCGCTGCACGTCGCCACCGCGGTCGCACTGCTCGTGTTCTTCCGCAGGGACTGGTCGCGGATCATCACGGCGTTCCTGCACACGCTGCGCACCCGACGGGTCCGGACGTCCGCGGAACGGCTCGCCTGGCTGATCGTGGTGGCCACCATCCCCGTCGGGATCACCGGCCTCGCCCTCGAGCACACGTTCCGGACGGTGTTCGCCAAACCGCTGTTCGCCGCGTTCTTCCTGACGGTCAACGGACTGATCCTGCTCGTCGGTGAACGCCTCCGCCGGGGCGCCGGGTCGCGCTCGTCCCCGACACGGGGTGGACTGGTGGTCGCGGAGCGCCGCCAGCTGGACACGCTCGCCTACCGGGAGGGAGTCCTCATCGGGGTCTTCCAGACTCTGGCGTTGTTCGCCGGGATCAGCCGCTCCGGGGTCACGATGGTCGCCGGGTTGCTCCGGGGGCTGGACCACGAGGACGCCGCGAAGTTCTCGTTCCTGCTCGCGACCCCGGTGATCCTGGCCGCGGGGGTCCTGAAGCTCCCCACCCTCGCCGGCCCGGCGGGCAACGGGATCCAGGGTCAGGTTCTCCTCGGGGCGGTCGTCGCGGGTGTCTGCGCATACCTGTCGGTACGGTTCCTCACCCGCTACTTCACCACCCGCACCCTGCTCCCGTTCGCGGTCTACAGCCTCGGCGCCGGTGTGTTGTCCATCGCCCGGTTCGCCTGAGCCCGCCGTGTTGACAGGACTGGTCGAGCGGCTGCTGACGATCCCCGCCGGCCTCGTGTACGTGGTGGTCGGTCTGCTCGTGTTCGCCGAGGACGCGCTCTTCGTCGGCTTCGTGCTGCCCGGGGAGACCGCTGCGGTGCTGGGGGGTGTCGCCGCCAGCCGCGGCCACGTCGCCCTCGCGCCGATCATCGTGGTGGTCGTCCTGGCGGCGATCGGCGGGGACTCCGTGGGGTACGAGGTCGGCAGGGCGTTCGGCCCGAGGATCCTGCGGGCGCGGGTGCTGGCCCGTCATCGGACCAGGATCGAGGAGGCGCAGGACTTCCTGCGACGCCGGGGTGGCTCGGCGGTCTTCCTCGGACGGTTCGTCGCGTTCTTCCGCGCAGTGATGCCCGCGCTCGCCGGGACCGCCCGGATGCCCTACCGCACGTTCCTGGCCTACAACGCCGCCGGCGGGATCGTCTGGGGCGTCGGTTTCGTCCTGCTCGGGTACCTCGCCGGCAACTCCTACGCCACGGTCGAGAGGACCGTGGGCCGCGGCGGCGCCATCACCGTCGCAGCCGTCGTCGTCGTGGCGGTGATCGTCTGGCGTATCCGTGGACGCCGGCGGTCCCGCGGCCACAGCGCGGACGCCTGACCGCCGGACCGGTTCCAGGGTGTCTCGGTCGCACGGTGTCTCGGTCGCGGGGTGTCTAGGGTTCGTCCGGTGACGGGTAACCGAGCGGGCCGGACCGGATCGACGCGCGCCGCGGGCACTGACGTGCGCGGCCGGCTCGACGCCCTGCTGCTGGCCGTGATCCAGGACGGGCCGGTGCACGGGTACGCCATCGTCGAGCAGCTGCGGGAACGCACCGACGGCGCCGTGGCCCTGGAAGGCGGAACGCTGTACCCGGCGCTGCGGCGCCTGGAGGAATCCGGTCTCGTCGAGGGGACCTGGACCCAGGCGAGTGGACGCCGCCGCCGCGTCTACACGCTCACGGCCGCGGGAGTCTCCGCGCTGCACGGTGAGCGTGGCGCCTGGCGGGACTTCGTCCGCACGCTCGGCTCGGTCCTCGACGGCACGCCCGCGCCGGGATGATGCGCGGCGCCCACCCCCCGGATGGTCCGGTGGACGGACCGGCGGCCGGTTCGGTGGATCGCGTCGAGACCTACGTCGACCAGTTGGCGGCCTCGCTGCCGCTGCGGCTCCCCGAGTCGACCGCCCTGCTGGACGAGATTCGCGACCACCTGTTCTGCGAGGTCGAGCAGGCGTCGGCATCCGGGCTTCCCGTGCAGGCCGCCCTGGACGCGGCCGTTGCCCGGGTGGGCGATCCGGGGACCGTCGGGTCCGGCTGGCGTGCCGAGGTCGTCCGCGGAGCGGTCCGCGCCGCCGACACCGCACTACTGCGATTGGTGGTGCTCGCCGGCGCTGCGTGGCTGTTGGTCCTAGCGACCGGCCCGGCCGCGCGCTGGCGGGGCACCGAACCGCGGTCCGTGCCACGGCTGGAGGAACTCGGATCCGCCGGCGCCGGACTCAGCGTGGCCGCGGCGTCGGCCGGGGTCCTGCTCGTCGGGCTCGCCGGGGCCCGCGCCCGGGCCGGAGTGCGCGTGGCGGCCACCCGTTGGCTGGACCGCTGGGCCCTGACGGCGACTGTCCTGGCGCTGGTGGCCGCCCTCGCTTCGGCCGTCGGGGTCGCCGACCTGCTGACCATCCTCGCCGTGGCGGCTCCCGGATCGGTGACCGGCTCCGGGGTGCTCGTCGGGGCTTCCGTGTCCGTGCTGGGGGTAGCCCTCACGGTCCCGGGCTTCGAGCGGCTCCGTCGGGTCGTCCTGCCGACGGGCGGCCGCTGTCGGAGCCGCGGGCCGGCGGCGTGACCAGTCCGCCACCACCGCCACCGTCGGCCGGGAGTCGGCTACCACGGCACCCACTGCCGGTCCCGGCGGATCCCGTTGGCGGGTGTCCTCCAGGGGTGACGGGCTGGAGGAGCGAGTCGACTCGACGGTGGTCGCGGCGGCCGACGAGGCGATCGCGACAGCTGAACGGGCCACTCCGTCGGCTGCGGAACATCTGGGGAAGGCTTGGTCGGTGATGTACGGGCGGACCCCGAACCACCGCGAAGCTGTCGATGAAGCAGTCAGGGCCGTCGAGGCCGCCACTGAGCCGACCGTCACCGCTGAGGACTTCGGCACGCTCAGCGAGGTCCTGCGAGAACTTGATCAAGACGGCCGGTGGGTGCTGCCGATGTCGCTCGAGTGGGGGACGAGCCGGAGGGTTACGGACCCCGGTCCCGTGCTGGCCGGGATGGTGAAGACCGTGTGGCACGGCCAGGGGGAGCGGCACGGGAGTCCGACATCGGCCACGCCGGTCTCTTCTCGGGAGGCGGAGACGATCGTGATGACCGCGGTCGCGCTGGTTCACCTGTTCACCGCTGGCCTCGTCCGACAGGCGACCCCTTGACGCCACGGCGGCCTGTAAGCCGGCTGGTCTGTAGAGGGCCGGTCGCCCCTGGCCGCGATCTGGCACGATTGGTAGTTGTCGACCCAGACACGGGTGCGACTCGGCTTGGCGTGGTCGTTGCTGCTGATAACCCCGGACGGCGCCAGAGCCGCCGCTCGGAAGCAGACCGGGGACGATGGACTAGTGCTGCGCGTCTACCTCGACCAGAACAAGTGGGTCGACTTGGCTCGTGCAGCGACGGGTCACCGGCTTGGAAAGCGGTTCGAGCGCGCACTGGCGATGTGCCGCGCCGGGGCTGCCGCAGGCAACGTGTTTTTTCCGTTGGACATGTATCGGTACTGGGAGACTGGCAAACGCGCGGACAGCCGTTCTCGCAATGACGTGGTCGATACGATGCGCGAGCTTTCCCGCCAGCACACGATCGCGGTGCCCACCGGGGTCCTCGACCAGGAGATCGATCTGGCGCTTCGGCGCCGATTCGGTCGACCCGAACACCCCCGTCATCAGCGGATCTTCGGTGTAGGGATGCGCCATACCAGTGAGGGCCGGATCAACTGGCCCGACCTCGATTTATCTGCGCTTCCTGACGGGGGCGCATCGGTTCCCATCGGTTCGCGCGCCCAGCTCAAGGACGCGGTCGCAGAATTCATCGAAGAGAAACTCCTGCGCGCCGGCCCAGACACGTTCCGCGCTGTCGGTTTCGACCACGCAACCTCCGGCCACGGGCAAGAGTTCGTCGACTTCGAGCAGCGCCTCGCAACGGACATTTCCAAGCATGGAGGCTTATTCAGAACTGGGGCGCAGGACCGTTGAGATGAGCCCTGGCTTGGGCGTGTCGCAGTGAGCTGACGGCCCGCTTCTCGAGACGATTGGGTTACCACACTCAATAGTCGAGAAACG
>JAABUQ010000628.1_pt1 | contig 82785 bp, 65 predicted proteins | sample 5560001 | NCBI WGS metagenome assembly JAABUQ01 (sample SAMN10711888, study PRJNA513371) | rock metagenome | isolation source: Antarctica rocks | place: Antarctica: Victoria Land, Finger Mt nord | collected 2015-12-18 | reverse complement strand
CTCCTCCCCCTCCCTGTCTCCCTCCCCACCATCCACTGCACCCCCTGGCCCAACTGGACCGCCTCCTACCGCGAAAAAGACTGCTACAAAGCCCTCGACATCTTCTACGAGCGCGACGTCAAGCGCCACGGGCGCACGCTCCACGAGTGGGTCACGATCGGGGACCGGCCCGTGGGGCGGGACATGCCGGTGTGGGTGCCGAAGGGGGTGGTCGTTGGTGCGTACCTAGATTTCAATCTTCCTGCGTGTGCCGGTTTGGGTTTATGGGAGAGGGGAGAGCGGCGCTACCTTGGATTACTTTTTGGGCACCATCTTTACTTTGTTGGCCTTTTTGCTTCTTTCTTAGATGGGGTTTTGGGACAGATGATTACTCTCCTAATCTTCTGCCCCTTCCCCACCCTCTACCACTCCACCCCCCTACCCATCCCCCCCCCCCCCTCTCCCCCACACTCTAACACCCCCACCCCCCCCCAACAGAAAGCTGCACCCTCGCAATAGCAACCCTAGCGCACGTCCGCGGCGCGCCCCTGCCGGAGGAAGAGCCCGGCGCGACGTACGTGAGGACCGACACGGCGAGCTACTGGGATGTGTACGCGGCGGCGAGACGGGTGCTGGGGGGGTGTGTCAGTGGGATGGAGGAGGTGGGGTGGGCGGCTGTTGGTATGTTCTTTTTTGTTATCTCTGGGGTGGGTTGGGGGTGGGTTGGGGGAGGGGGAAGGGGGGTGAGGGTATTTGGTGTGGGCTTGGGCTTTGGAGTGGAGGGGGGGGGTCCTGTTTGGTGAGAAGTTAGGGGGGCGGAGGAGGAAGGAGGGGGAGGGAGAGGGGGGTGGGAAAGGGGAAGAGGAGAGATTTGGGGATGATAAGGGATGGACTGGGCTGACGCTTCGCAGGGGAAGATCGGAGCCTCGGGGTCTTCGTGTGGGGATCAGGCAGCGTGATGCAGAAGCGGAATTTCCCCAAGGCAGGCGTGGTGCTTGTGGATTCGCCGCTGAATATCACGTTGGTGGGGGTTTAGAGGTTGGCACGGGGCTGCTGTGGGATGGGTTCATCCGCGCGCGGGTTTTAGGGTATATCCATGAGGAGGGTGTTCAAAGCAATGGGGAGGGGAAGTCGGTTGGGATGTGTTCAATATAGGTGATTTTGTGGATTATACAGAGAGACTGGTTTGATATGAGGGCTTTTTAAGTCATTGCATGAGACCGTCAAGGATTCCGTGCGCTGGCAAGAAATGATACGCCAACAACATCTCAGCACTGTCATAAGGAAATATATTTTGTAAAGATGACGATGGGTAGTTCGACCGGCGATGAACCCTAGCTAAAGGGGCGTCTTTTTCAAGGCAAGTAGCGTATTCACTTGATGGTTGAGTTCGTGAAGAGGGTCCAGAGTGTTCAAGACTGGCTCAGAAGAACACCCTAGGAGATGCACCTTGTCAGCATGTGGGATGCTCGATCTTAGGCGAAGGGATGGTCCATAGTAGCAGCGCAGTGAGAGAGCTTGAGGGAGCGATTGGGAAAAAGGAATTCAATGAAGGTCGTCCATTCGTGCTGGTACAAGGCTCACCCGACTGGTCGACAGACATGTCAGTGTTTGCATTGGGGCTTGAAACTGAGTTTGGTAAAATGTTTGCATAAAGGTAATGCTCCCAGGCAGTCTACCGCACAAATAATTTTCGACGCCACAAGAGGCGGAGGAAAAGCAGAGCAATCTATGCTATCTTGAGTAGAGCCACGTACGCCAGTATGCAAGCATAGCAACAGAAGTGTGGGGGAATGGTGATCTAGACCAAGCTAATGCTGCTGTCTGAAGGGTGGTAAATATGCTAGAATAAACTATTGGCGAGACCGTTATCATGCATGCATTAGCATGGCTGCAAGTGATGTGGAGTGCAGACACCTCGGGGTCGATATGCTCGTGGTCGAAGTCGGCTCCAGCCGAGGAGAATTGAGGAAAACTTCCCCGCAACCTCAGCTGTAGCGTCCTGCACGACTGATCCGGCTCCGCTTGTGGAAAAAGAGAGACCCGATAAAGACGTCGGCAACGCTGATGCCAACCATAGTGAAATGCCGGAACTCCCATGTGCTGTAAATCAACGCTGTGGCCCTTCGAGAGCCTGTGTGGATATCTTGTCGCAGTCCTGCTGGTTTGTGTAACGCCATGATGAATGCTCGCTGTAGAATTTTGCTTCAAGTATATGAACGAAGTGCATGAGTGATAGTACTCGAGTGTCTGAATGCAACAAGACTTTTCTAGGGATCGAAACGACCAGCTACCACCGTCCGCCAGCGGGGCTTACAGCCGGAGAATGGCTTTCCGAGCGACGTGGATATCTCTGACGCTCGTTCTCCTTCTCCACCAAGCGCTGTACGAGTTCTCTGCCTCGATCGATGTTGCCATCTGGCGAACCCAGGTTGCCAGCCAGTAGATAATCACCGCCGCTTTCCAGTGCAAACGGTGTCACTGGACCTGGGCTGCCCAATGGATTGAGGCGAGCAGGGGTCGGATTGACCGGTGTTTTGGGAGAGAGGGCGAGGCTAGCTGCTCGAGTTGCATTGGCGACAACATCACGTTGATATTGCTGGAGCTTCTTCTGTGCATCAGAGACATGGCGATGATGTGGTTGCGAGGCGCCTGGCCGCGACAGGCGGTGCGTGGCATCAGCACTGGAAGAAGAAGACTCGTAATTTGCAGGGTGGAAGCGTGGAAGTGAATTAAGCTTGAGCTTGGGAGTTGGCCTCGAAGTAGGTCGGAGTTGGGACTGGTTACCGGGTTGTCGAATGAGAGACGCTGGGGAGAGAGGGACCGCAACTGAAGGTGACAGAGGCGAGGAAGGCCTGTCGCGGTGCATGCTGGCAAAACTGGCTGTAGAAGCGGCAGAGGAGGAAGGAGAGATGGAGTCGTCGGAGGAGTAATTGACGCGCCTGCCTGGACGCGAATGTCGAGCGTATTGGGGACTTAGCGATACTCCTAGCTGAGGCGTTGCCGGGCTCTTGTACGGGAATTGGTGACCTACTCTCACTCGGGCTGTCAAGGGGGTTGAAGGGACATAGAAAGCGGTAGAGTTCGGCTTTCTTGAAGGAATAGGAATTGGAGCAGAGCGTAGGTCGAGGAAAACAGTTGGTATTTTGGGAGTCAGGGTGGGGGGTATGACCGGTTTGGTGGAAGCGACGCCCGCATCATGGCTGACAAGACGATTTGCATGTGAGAGACGTGGTGACGCCGCAAGGACTGGGGCGGTTGGAGATGCAGCCGAAGGAGACAATCCGAGTGATTGGTGCAATGCTGGGTTTTTGATCGATGACGGGGGTGACAACGAGGCCATTTCTCGGATAAGAATAGCCTCGGTCTTGGCATACATCAGTGTCGGCCACCCGTCCGCTCTGCCGCCAAAGCCCCTCTTAGTACCCAGCTTGTCACCCAAGTTTCCCAAGCCGACCACGGCTCGCCTCGGGTAAGGCGGCTTCGCTGGTGGGCTCTAGAAGCAGCTTAGGGAGTGATGAAGTGCCCGCTGATCCTTTGGCGTCTGGACGTTGAAGCGAGGAGACCCTGAGTAGATAGTGGATAGAAATCGTTGTTTCCTGTAGGCTAGGTAGTAATCTTCTTGGTGTTGTTGATGTTGTTGTTGCTGGCGGTTCTGAAGTGTCGCCCTCCAATTGGCAGTGTGGTGATGTAGATGAAGAAGAGAGGTAGGTGCAAAGAACAATCAAAGGCTTTGATGATGGCATTATTCGCAATGGCGCCAACCCCGGCTACGCGGTTCTGAAGGCTCCACTGAATTGTGAATATGATCATTCATCCACTCGTAGAGTCAGATGAGAATGGAACCCTAGGAGCTCGAGCATGTGACTATGAAATACTTACACAGCCGCCCAGTCTCACAGTACGATTCTGGGTGGTAATAACAGTGAACATCAGGGAGGGTCGTCAGGAGGCTTGAGCAAAGTGCACGTGCCCAAAAAGTCTATAAGGTAGCCTGACCCACTTTGCTAAGTAGAACCACGGGCCCAACATGGATGGTTTGCTACCATGATGTTACACAACGAGGAATAAACGCCTGGGTTGGGTAATCGGTGCAGCTTGCGACCAGACCAAGACATACCGTTCTCAAGTCCTGGCAGAGCGCTGGACCAGAATCTCCATGATGGGCTGCAGCTACGCAGAAGGAAAAATGAAAACTTCATCAGCTGTTGCTGGGCTAGGGTAGACGACCACATGACCCAGGTGTGAGGTGGGTGCTCGCCCCTGTTCTTTATCATGTTTGTGCCAGCACAGAGATTCTTTGAGGGATTGCGTCTGTTTGCAACGCTGAACTACGTCTAAGCAATAGCTCATGAACCTACCGAAAACGAGCGTTCGGTCGCCCTCCTCTGACGTGCTCCACCCAAATGTAACAATGCCTTAAGTCTTCTTCAGTGGCGGCAAGTCGCCGTCCCAGTGGACTTTCATGGCTAGGAAGCGGTATCAGCTGACATGACGTAGCATCCATAATAGGCGGGACTCACTCGTTGGGAAAGGGAAGTATGCACTCTGCTCGGGCCGCATGTATATGTGGGAGCCGCCTTCTCGGGGAACCTTTTTGAGCTGCCCTTGGGGTCCCGGCGCTCGCCGGAGGTTGTCCAATCGACCGACGACCTTGAGCATCGCCATCAGAGCCACCCAACTGGCGTCTTTGCCCAAGCATGCATGCGGTCCAAAACCATAGTGGATGTAGGTGTCCAGGTCTCTGGTGATGTCGACTTCATTTGGATTCGGAAAGATTGCGGCGTCACGGTTTGCCTCCACCTGAACGATTAGCCCATCTTGGGAAGAGTAAGGTCGGAAGGGAGACACACAAAGCTACAGTAGACCATGTCACCTGCTTTCACAGGGACTGGGCGACCGCCGTCATCAATGGTCATGGAAGTCGTCGCTTCCCGGTGAGTTCCAAACGTGCCATTAAGGCGAACACCCTCCATGGCATAATGGAGGATTTTGTCGTCAGCTTCTCGCGTGTTCGCCTTGGCAAGATGATTGATATCCGCAAGGTGCCGTTTGCCTTCGTCTGAAAGATAGTAATCTAGCAGTTGGGTGAACTAGATACTCTATCAGCATCCTCGTAACCTCTAGAGGGGTTGTGCTGGGGGAAATACCAATTGTGCTTGATTCGCAACCATGGGACCAGCTGTAGGCAGAATCTGACTCCAAATTACTTCAGAAGTGCCCAGTCCACCTTCCAACAGACTCCGGACCATGTGCACCCCATAGTCTGCCAGCGGAGTGTGATGCTGCGTCATGCCATCGACAAAACCTGAAATCCATCCAGTCCTGTTCACAGATTTGACATTAGTCTCGACGAGCTTGCCGAGTTGCTGTGTCACGGCTTTGGCGGCCAGACGCAGCGGGAAGGACTTGGCTGGATCCAAGTCGAGAAAGACACAGATGGAGATTATGGCCAATACCATGTACATTTCCTGCTCGCTATACACTCCGTGCGGATGCTCCTCAGTCTTCAACGGAAGTGAGAAAACATTGGCAGCGAAATGTACATGAGCGGTATTGCCGACACTGCGTTTTGTAAGCCTGGCTGAAAAAACAGTGTGCGGATAAACTAACTCTCGAGTAATGTCCACCTGGTTCAATCCAGCGATCCTGCACGACTTTTCATGCAATAGCCGGAGCGTTATGTACTCGTAGAAATCCTTGATTTGTTGATGCCACTGGTCGCGGTAGAGAGAGGTGCCCATTAGCTGCTTCTGTTTTGCATGGATTGGGCTATCCCCACTGAGCATGAAGTCCCAGCCTCCTTTGCCCATGAGGAAGCCTGTAGCCTCGCCCCATACTACTTTGAAGTTCTTTGGACGCTCCAAGATATACTTTCCGCCGATATAAGACGTTAAGTTCACCCGTGGTGGTATCTTAGCAGGCTTGTCCCAGGAATAGTGCTCTTCCCTGCCGAGACTGCGAAGTATCTTCTTGTTTTCTAGAAACCACATGAGCGACAACAGAGAGATAACGGCTACGGAGATATCTAGACTTGCCTGATGGAACGGTCATGGGGTAATGTGCATATATAGAGTTAGGCTTGAAATGGTCTGGAAAAGCTCTTAGGAATAACTTGTACATGACACTATTGGCTCTGTAAGCAGGCCGCCCAACCTTGAAAGAGCGGAGTTCTTCTATGAGCACTTACCATCCCTGATTCACGTTGAGATCATACTGCACCTCGCCATAACCCCAGTTTGTGAGGTTCTTAGGATTATAGTCGAGCGTATAAAAGCGATCCCCGCGAACCAGTGTCACAGCGTCGGACAGAATGGCTATCTCAATGATCAGCAAAGCTTCTGCAACTGAACAACATTAACTTAGTTCCTACCTCTCGAGATAGTGTAGTTTGGGGCAATGCCAACGCCAGGTACTAGAAGATCATCAGATATGTTGATATTTGCAATGTCCATCAGGCCTACCCATTGGTACTTTCGCCGATTCGCTCACTAAACCGGGATACATCTCTACATAGTCCGGGTGTTCGTAGAGATGCCTACGAAAGGATCATCAGCTCTCTTAGCTCCACCTCAAGGTGGAGCAGCGTACTTCAGCTGATCAGCAACTATGGGGTCTGGATTGATTGCCTCAAAGGTGTCGTGAGGCTTCAGCTGGAAGAATTTTCGGAACTCATTGAGCGATGCCCTTTAGAGCGTAAGCGTGTGTCACACTGCCAAAGTCAAGGTAGAAAACTTACAGATTCCATTTACGAGCTTGCTGCATCCCAAGGATAGTCACTGCCTTGAGTGCTTTAGGTATATTGTTTGCTCCAAAGGCCCCTAAGTTGTTATAAGTATCGAGACTTTAAGGATGTACTCGCGACTTGCCTGATATATCCTCGATGGAGCTGGTCAAGATCTCGACTAGTCCATCGTCAGGCAGTTTGCCGTCAGCATCCCTTTGAAGACGCGCGAACGGCCGTTTCTGTGGATCTTTATCCAAGCCATGTTCCCATTTACCAAGCCCCTGTAGAAGCTCTGGAAGGGACACATCCGCCGCATCTTTACCAAAGAGCTCTCTGTACAAGTCCTCGGTCCACTTCTCGTCCTTCTCACTGATAGCAGAATGCCAGCGATATGCCAGATTGAACTCTGCTGATACTTGATTGCCTACACCGCTGGGGGTTCCGTCGTGACCTTGACCGCCGTCAGCAGAGGAAGGAAGCGTTGGCGTGAGTGTACCTGCCGAAAACTTCGCCCATCTCAGCCCGAGGATCCCTACACTCGTTAGTGCTCGACCTGCGTCGTGTTCTGTTGAGCCTGCTCACAACGTCCACGTGGTGTTACTTCAAGCATTCGGGTCAGCATTTTATGCTCAAATCGGGCCATTAAAGATTCTTTACCTTCGATTCAAGTTGACAATAGTCCTGAGGTAGTCAAGCAGGGTGATGTTCTAGAGCGCGTAAGTATCATTCACCAGTATATTATTGACACATATCGGATACCATATACAGCCCGCAGGTAATCAATCGTCCAGTCTGAAACAAGTCGTTGTCGTACTTCACCCATGACTTCTCCTTGAACTCGTGGGTGAGACCTTCGCTTGGTTTAGTAAAGCGTCCGTTCTCGTTGATGACCGCTAATTGCTCCACGACGTAATTGTGAAACCTATGTTATCAGAGAGAGGGGTCTTGTCCATGCCACAGAAGGTCATACCGATTCAGCATGATTAAGAGGACGCCACATCCTGGAGGAAAGCCCAGTAGTCTTGGTTCCGAGAAGCAGTCCGCCTTCAGTTTACCATCTTTGAATGTTCTGATCTGGTCCTGGTCTTCCTGAGTATCGCCGTAGAGGGTCGACAGATCGAGATAGGAGGATGTCTGAGACATATTGAAATCATGATGATCCGTCTGAAATAGATCATGGATGATCAATGACGCCCAGTAGAAGAACACACTAGAAACTTTGTTAGGATGCTCCTTGAACTTTGTCCGTACCATGACACTGTCAAAGACAAGGGCTGGATCGGGCAGAGCTCCGGGCTGTATCGTGCTTGGATGGACTGATCGAGCATAAGGCGTATTCGCTGCTCCTAGACTCGGAACCATAGGATTCTTGAACTGGTCAATCTCAGCCGCATCAGAAGTCAACTTTGCTTACGTTGTACGACCCGTCTGCTTGCCTGTAGATGAATTTATCACCTAGGTAGCTCGTTGGAGGACTATTGAATACCCGTAGTCAGCATTGCAATATGAAGACGCGGATTAGGGGTGTTCGTGGGTTTGACGTATGTTCGGCCTCTAGACCAAGGCATAAAGAAAACACATACTGCTGGAGCGAATTCCAAAGTTCATCGATAAAGGCGTTCGTCAAATCGGCCCTTGTCTTCGACATTGTCGGTAGCCCGCTAACAAGCTAGGGGTAAATATTAACATCGTAGCGTAGCACTGATCCGACGTATAACCTGCCTGAATGACATGCTCCATCATCATTGTCTTGTCGTCCTGTAACTCGCCAGATGCTTTGTTCTTCATGACTGCCATCAGGGTGCCAATATCTTTGAAGCCCATACTTTTGAGATCTTGCAGAAGCCCAGATGGCACTGTGTGATCATACGCATACGCTCCATCGCCGGACTGCGTAGGTAGCGGTTTTTGTGAAGCATGAATTAATTGAGCGTATCTCTCAAAGGAGCTTTCTACTTCGCGGCGATTCGCAGAGTGGTCTTCTATTTCGTGAGTCTTACTTTGGGGCGCGTATGAGGTCCGCTTGGCGTCCAAAGGATCTTTGCCATTGGCATGGCCATTGCCGTTGAGCTCCTCCTGCTTCTTGTCCCGTGACAATCGATTGGTAAGTCGGCGAAACATCATGTATGAGATACCCAGTGGAGAGATTATGAGACGAATGAGTATACTCAAACCTTATGAAAGACCGAGTTCGTTATCATTACGATGTTGTTTGAGTAAGGAAAATCCGTTGAATGAGGGAGAAGAATGGGCTATGGCCTGAGCTCTCGATTGGAAGTCGCAAGATGCAATCAACAACTACAATATGACGACCATGATGCGCCATGCAGAACCGATTGCATGGTCTCACGGGTCCAATTCCGCACGATACCGTGCAACCTTCAGGTAGGAGCAACCGTGGGGTTTGCTAGCGTCGTGAGAAACGTCGAATCCGGGTAGCTACTTTATTGGACAAGGTTTGCGATCGATGGCGTGAGACTAAATCGAAAGCTAGCAGTGCATCAAGAGAGAAATGAGACTTGGTAATCCAGAATCAATTATATACAGTCGGATGGCCGAAGAGCAAGCTTTTAATGCACATTGCCTCGTCTCAGTCGTCCTGAACACAATGGCGCTGTCCCTGCATCCGATCCATTGGATAATTCTGAATGTCCATGGTTGCGTGTTGCTACAGGAAGAGGGGGTTCAATGGTCCAGGGACATTAACGCCCACGACTATAAATGGGAAGACATATGCTCAGAAGAGGTGTTTTGGGCATGGGAGGGGCTAAGGATCGCAACGCCAGGACGTCTTCGAATCGGTAATACGTGGTTACGAGATTGATACTCCCTACCTTCCATAGCAGACGACGTAGCACTAGTGGGAATACCGAGTACCTTAGTACGAGCTGGCCAAAAGAGAGACCAGATTGAGGGTGCAGAAAGCGAAATGCAGGGAAAGCGGATCAGCGATCCGTGCTACGGCGCTTCTCAAATGTTCTAAACTTTTGACAGTCCGGAAAGATGAATGGGGCTCGGTGTGAGGAAATGAGGAAGGAGATGCTCGGAGTCTGGCCTGTCTGGCCTGTCGGCGGCCCGGGTCGCTTAGCGGATCGCCGCTACAATGATCTTCTTTCTTGGCATGGCTTGCTTAGTGCATCTTTTGTATATGCTCCAACCACGTCACGCATCAAGGATGCATCTCAACCACGGCTCTCATTGTGCAGCATGCACCACAGAAAGCTTGCCGTTCCACGAGTAGCCGTCTCCGACCAAAGATTGGTTGACTAGCCTAGCAGATGGCGGGGTCTGCAACAGCGTTCCGGATCGGCGAATCTGAGACCATCTGCTGGTTGATCAGCGCTCAGTGCAGAATGGTCGTTGTTCAGATGTTGGTCTTGCTGCGACGGTCAGACGAGAACGGTTGCATGATAATTCCGCCATATACAGCCAATGGCATGTTACGGTGGCGTTCCTTCCAGCTAGCCAATGTATGAACCACTGGAGCAATAGCGACATCGTCCGCAGTCTAGATGTTCTTCTTCAATGCTCGGATCCATGTTACTGCTTTACTTGGGAAATAGCTATCGGACAATCAATAGCGGTGGTCTAGTGCTTCCGCTTCCGAGCCCTGTGTGCATGTCTCCATCGTAGAATACGTTGCATGCTAGCATGTGACCCCAATTGAGGGCGTCCCCAATGACCGGCTTCATCGATAATTTTCTCTTCTGGTCTCTACTCCTACCACCCCCGTGACGGCGATGCCATGAACGAAGCACGGATGCAGAGTACAATGGTGCCGCGTGCAAGGAAGAAGGTGTAGATTCCGTGACATTCCAATCTTGCCTCGGACTAACCTACGACAAGATCATTCTTTGCTTTGACGGTACTGGCAATAAGTTCCAAGGTAAGCACAGAAGGACGTAAAGTCTCTAGCCAATGTTAAGCTGCGTTGCCAGAAGAAAGGCTGGCTGACATGTAGATCTAGGGACGGACGCGGATAGCAATATCTTGAAAATCTATCGCATGCTGGATAGAAACAATGGGGACTCTCACTACTACCAGGTAACACCCGCTCTCGGATTCTTACAGATGATGGTTGACGCAGACAGCCTGGGATCGGCACCTATCATAATACAAGATCCCTTTCCCACACAAGCCTACCTGCCCGACTTAACTCTTGGTATCAGAAGGCCAAAGACTCTGCTGTTGGGACATCGTTCGATGAGCACGTCATGGGCGCATACAAATTCCTGATGCAAGCCTATACCTGTGACGAGGATATCTACCTTTTCGGTTTCAGTCGGGGGGCCTATGTTGCTCGCTTCCTGGCCGAAATGCTCGACCAAGTAGGGCTACTGAGCGCTGGTAATGAGGAGATGGCTCGTAAGTCCGCTTTGCCTGCCTTTCAAGTTATGCCTAATCCGAGGGTAGGCTTTGCGTGGAAGGCCTTCGCACAATGGCAAGAACGCGAGGAAGGCTCTACTAAGGACTTGAAGAACAAGGATAAGATGTTCGATTACCTACAAGGATTCCGTAGTACATTCAGTCGCCCTGTCCGACGGATCCGGTTTCTCGGGCTTTTTGATACTGGTATGTAGGCGTAGCATAGCTGCAGCCTAGGCACTGACGCGCATGCAGTGAACAGCGTGCCTCGATTCGAAAATGCTTGGATGCAGAGGAGCAAATTTCCTTACACGGCGCGAAGTTTGGCAAAGGTGATCCGTCACGCCGTCAGTATCGACGAACGACGTGCCAAATTCCGTCAAGACCTGATTTCCGAAGACAACGTTTCAAAGGCTTACGAGTCTCACCGCCATCTTCATACTCGGAAGCCAGCAATGACGAACGGACATCTCAAAGCCCAAGTCAAAGATGACGAGAGGCGTTCAAGGAAGCGCGAGCATGATCGTTTCCGGCGTCCCAGCCGAGTCCGGGCAATGGGAGAAAGAGTGCCCCGGTCACAGATCCCTCACATGAGTGTTCAGGACGAGCAGGGACACCTTATGCCAGGGATGGGTTCAGCGAATGGGTTGGGATCCCAGGACAGGTCTCGAATGCGTTCGTTGAGTCCCGCCGCCGGCTCTGTTGGCAAGACCTCAGACCCTGATGCCATCTCCGTCCATAGTGCAACCACTCAAACCTCTATCGTGGCCTCAATGGCTCAGCAAGATGATGATGATGATGATGAAGACGAAGCAGCGGGACAAGATATCGAAGAGATATGGTTCCCAGGATGTCATGCAGATTTGGGCGGAGGTTGGCCGCTCTCACCGGACGAAGAGACCCCACTCAGTCACGGTCCCTTGGTGTGGATGGTAAGAGAAGCGCAAAGGGCAGGGCTTGAATTTGACCAGGAAAAGATGCGTGCGATGCGATGCATAGATGCTGTACTTGACATGTCCATCACAGCACCAAACCAAGATGGGCCTTCAGTACCGGAAGTACAGGTTCGGACCTCTTCCACAGGCCACACAGCGACCATGCTCCCAGTGGCTGGGCACCAGGTATTCAGCCTGGCCAGTCGCCGCAGTCCCCGTTCCATCAAAACCTTCATGCCGCGGCGACTCGGGGCGTACTCCACGACTGCCTTGAATATAACAACGGATTGGGGAGGATGTCCGTGTTGTCATGGAAGATGATGGAGTACATGCCTTTTCGAAGGATGGATCTCAGGCCTGACGGCTCTTGGCAAGCAATAGCTCTGCCACTGCCAATGGGAGAAGTGAGGGACATACCGGAGAATGCGTGGATCCATAATTCCGCCATCAAAAGGATAGAGGCTGATGAGAATTACCGACCTGGGAACCTCATCATCGGTGGCGGAGGTCGTGGCGTCAGAAAAGCGTCAAAGAAAATGGGCATCGGTAATTGGGAGATACTCAAGGATCGGGGGGACCCTATCAGCGAGGTTCTGATAAGAAAAGGGCCGAGCCTGGATGCAGAAAAGAGGTAGTGTACTATCAGACCCGAGACACCGAAAAGAGATGTCCTTCTTCCGCAGCCTGAAGCTGTGCGTAGCTCTACAGCTTCACCTTCGATGACTAGCCATTTAATTAACCAGTTATTCTTTCATATCTTCTTGACTAGCGGTGTAAGGTTTGGTGTCAATACCTAATATCAAAATCGCACTATGTACTCGACACAATTCTGTATCCGCTTCGTCATTCTTCTTGTTGCTGTCAGGCCACACCATTGCTGTCGACTTGAACTTTGATTGTCTTTGCCCCGGGCAGGTCACCGTACGAAAACGTACTTTAGCCATTGAATAGTCTGCCTGGCAGTCATCACGCCGAGTCGGTCTAGGATCGACAATTGGGAAATCTATCGCGCGAAAGACAGTATAAAGACAAGCCTTGAATCTTGGGTGGAGTATGTCCAATCCCAGAATACAGTGCCGAGCACGAAGCCGCCGACAGTGAGGGCTCACGAGCCAGAGACAGCACAGACCTTATCCCTTTTTTGACAGCATCGATTCCTCGCTCTGGTCAAGTCATTGGATAGCTCAAGTGCTAGCTGTATCCGAATTATTATGCAGCCCTGAGTCATCAGTCGCGAGAGACTCTGCGATTGTCGTTGGGCCCTCAGCTTCGTCCGCATCTCCTGCGGGACTCGAATACCCTGCCGTGTGGGAGTCAGTGGCGGAGTCAGGTCCTGGTGCCAGGTTGGGGTTCCGCTATCTGGCGGAATCATTCGCTTTCTTTACATCCTTCAATTGCAGATACTCAGAAGCTTAGGGTGCGGCATTGTCGGCGGATTGGCACGGAATGGCGCCAGGCTTGACTAAAACTCCTCACTCGAACTTTGGGGGTCTCCAGTACGGACGCTTGCCTTTCTGTGATAAAAGCACGGAAGAAGCTGGAATGCCACTCGACTGAATGTCAGGACCTGCCATCGGCCTTGATACTTCAAAGAGTCGTGGAATTAGAGCTTTACCCCATCCAGATGCCAAAATACTGGAGTGATTGTGCTTCTCAGAGGCATTCTACCCCATCTTACATTTTGAAGGTAAGCTGATGTCAGGTAGGACATCTGCGCCTCCGTTCGACTGAGCATCTTTGGCAAGCCCTCGCATACAAGGGAAATCGTGTAGCAAGTTCTGGAGCAGGAAGAGAGGCGCCTGCGAGGTTAGACGCACATTGGGCAGGATTTCAATCGCGATGCGGCTCCAGATATCCAGCGCTTTGATTTGAGGCGAAAATATATTATTACACCGGATGTGCTCTCCAAGGAGGAGGCTACCTTACCAATAGAGCGTCATCTGTGTGACGACCACGAAAAGCTTGGAGAATCGGAGCGGCAGTCTCTGCGCACGACTGGAATTTCGTGCGTGGATGCGCGCCACCTCTTCTTCACAATCACAAGTCTGTGCGTAGAAAAACACTATTGAAAGAGAGAATCCTTACCTCTGCTCGACTTCGGTGATCTTAATCAAAAAAACCCGGCATCGAAAGCTTCGACCCTTGACCCAGGCCTGCGGAAGACCTTGTACTCTTGCACCAGGGTTGGTTTGGTGGCCTTCAAATTCTCATAGAAGGGACTGTCAGTATAGCCAAATACGTATCATGCTTCTGCAAGGCGTGGTGTTGTAGCAGCATCGTCGTTGCCTGATGAGTGAATCCTCGCCAGTCCGTTGTTGGAGTGGATAGATGGATTTGAGAATCGACAGATAGGGGAAAAGGAACTCGCAGACAGATTCTATATACACAGTCGAGCAGACGCTAGGTGCGAACGTCAGTCGCACAGCGCCACAGAAGCACGTAGTCGTCACTTCATCTTCTCGGCCCAGCCGTCATCTGCTTGGACGGCCATAGTTGTGTGCTTCTATATGGCTGTCAGGTGTAGTTTAGTATTTGGACTTGTCATCAATTGAAGATGTGGTGGTAGGATGCAGGAACTGGGGACCTGGAGTAGGTCTTTGCTGCAGTTGGCACGCTCTATATAAGCCGTGGGTAGGCCTCCGCCCAGCCAGCTGGCTTTAGCTCAGGCAAAGCCTTTCAAAATGGCGAGGTCAGTACAAAATGAGGTGGGGGTTTATCTTGACAAAAATAGAGCACCTGAGAAGGTCCTTCTTCAGGCGCCAAGAGCCTCGCTGGCCTACGTCATTGGCTTGACCCATTCCACATTAAAGTATCCACATCAATCGTCGTTGTCTACCCTCACAATTTCTGACATTGTACATCTCTTCGCCTATGTTGAGTTGCTAGATAGGTGAGATCGAGTCAGGAAATGACGAATCCCGAGTTACGTAGACAGGTGATCAACATTTACAAAGGTATCCAGAGTCCATCGGATTCAGGGGATTCGCAGGCCCGAGCTTGATACGGTGCTGAGTAAACCTTTTCAGAACTCCTGAATCTTGGTCGGGAATACCCTCTGGGCTACGCTTATTTCCAAACACGCCTCCACAAGGCATTCTCAAGCCAGGCTGCACTCGACAATGAGGACGAGATTAGGAAGGGTATTGAAAGGGCTGAGTATGTCAGAAAAGGTAACAGCATCTGAAAGGCTGAGCTCGTATCGAGTAGCAGCTGACAGAAGCAACATGTACAGAAGTCGAAGCACTGTAAGTGTATCACACTCAATGCTCCTGTTGATTTTGACAAGGACCCAGCTGAACAACAATAAAGGTACTACTTGAAGAGATATAGAACGCTACGCCAGCGATATAACTCATGATGCGCCATTCCCTAAATCACAGCGGAGCCTCCGGTATTTCGATAGCTCCTATCGGATCTTTCGAGCCCACCAAGCGCCGACCTCTAGACATTCCCCGTTAAGAAGGCCGTCTCCCTCAAGCAAATCACTATTCAAGCCAGCCCACCATCTATCCCATTCGTCTTGCTTCTTGCCGCTTTCTTTCATCAGAAGTGGTTCCAGACCTTGGATAAGCCCGAGAACCGTCGTCAAAGCCGCTCGTCGTAAAGCCCTCTGGTCTGGTGTCAGAGACCTACGCTCGACGCTTGCCTGCCCAGCAGCTGAGGCTCTTCTAGCCTCACCTTTTTCACGACCGGTTCTCTTTTTCTGGCTCAGAGAATCCCGTCCTATGCCTTCCTGCTCCCAACGGACCTCGCCTAGGGGGATGGCAATTCTTCGACTTCCAACAGAACCAAAAACTTCCGGCTCACTCGAGAAGGTAAGTCCCATCAACGCGCACGGTGCAGCAGTAGCCTCGATCTTGTCTAGCGCTTTTTCTGCCCAGATGTTATAGTCTTGCAAATACGGATTTTGGGCTTTGATGAACGGCGTGCCAGCGGCTATGGCATAAGTTGCGGTGCTCTTCGCTTGCTCAACGTCGTCTTTCGAAGTACCTAGACTTGTTGGTGGAGAAGGTAGAAGACATCGAAAGAGGAGGTCAGACTCCCAAACTTCAATCACACCTCCTGGCTTCAAGTATCGCATCAGCTCCATCAACGGATTCACTTCGACGCCTAGACCAGCCGCACAAAAGACCGTATCCTTGACGAAGATATAATCAAACTCCTCGTCCTCGAACGGTAACGGCGGCTTACGCAAATCGTGTTGCACGAACCTCCAGTTGACCCCATGCTGACGAAGGTCCGGGGCCAAAGATGCGATATCGAGACCCGTGAACGAGACGTTCGAACAGCCTCTACGCTTGAAGAAATCATGCGCGCCCGAACTCCACAGCGCAGAACCACACGCTACCTCCAGCACTTTCTTCGGCGGCCGATGCTGGAACAAAGGCGCACAGAAGGGAGCTCCATACACTTCCGTCAACAGCAAGGTCCGCAGATTCTGCCTATGGATCTCTACCAGATCTACAGGCAACGGATAAGCGATTGTTGGATCATGCAGGTAGCGTCGACCAAGGCGATAAGTAAACGGCATGGACCTGTAGTCATCCTCTGAATGTCGTCGCGAACCGAAAGCATGAGGTGACGCCTTGGTGGGAGCGACCTCGTAGTGCACCACTGAGAGCTTCGCAGCATCCGAAGCCTCACTGTTCTGATTCTCGAAAGTCGTCGTGTGTGATCTGATCAGCCTGGAAGGCGTTCGCCGGGAAGCCGTTCTACTCGAGCTGTGGGTTCGTGCTCGGTGCAGCGCAGCTGGTTCCTGGCGATGGTGATCTACCAGTCCGTCCATTCGAGCCACTTTAGGCTAGCAAGCTCAATGCACCAGGATCATGATCTTCGCGAACCGGTCACTAAACGATTGAGGGCATGGCCGAGCTGGTATGCATTCCATGCTCTTTCTTCACCAGCGGATCTGGCTCCGGTACCAAGGCTGTTGATCTTGGGTCCTACTGAGCCTCGAGGCTGATCTCATAGACCCTACAAGTAGAAGCAATGAACTTAAAGTAACATAAACTTCCACGCTACCTTAAAGCACCAAATTCAAATTTCCTAGCCATATCGCAAGCTGTCGAGATTGAGTTGCCAGCAGGAGGGGTCGCGGATTCGTGTACTGTAAGCTTTTACCTTGCTGTGACACAACAAAACTCGCCATAGCGTGCTCTAACGTAAGGTAGCGTTGCTTACTCAACTTCGAGTTGGAACAGACAGGCCATTCGGCATTCGCGTGCCAGCGGCATTCCTCCCGCCGGCTCCACGGATGGATAGCCGTAGGATTGTTTTCGCGGGAGGTCATCGAGCTACCTGGCCACTTGTCGAGCTCGCTTGCAGCATTTCTCCGGCGGTGTACGGAGCTCGATACCCAGATTCCTGGTCATGCCAAGACCTGGTCGATAGGGGACGTTTAGGGGCTACAGGGGGCAAGGTGCCCCAGAATACGAAACCCGAGTCGCCTGGGCGACAACCGCTAGATGGCTCTTCGGGTGGCCTCCAGTTGTAGACACTAGTGGTGCTACTAGCATCGGCCAGGACTTTGGTGTCAAGCTCCGTAGCTAGGTTCGCAATCAACGCACAACTCTCATGGGGACAACACAGCTTATACAACTGGAGGAGGAGTCAAGCAAAATACACATCATCGGTTTCAACCATCTGTGGGACGGAGCTGATGGGGCGAAACCCAAAACCTCGCCCTAGGAAGTGCGCATTCTTTCGTGGGAGTAGTTAGTTCCTGGATCGACATGTAGAAGTTGTCAAGATAACCATTATGGTCGCAATTGAATGACCTACTCAGTATACTCCCAACAGAATCGCCCCCGTCCGCATCATCCTGAATAAGATAACCGGCGACACAAGATCAGTGTCTGGTAATCATTTATGAACGTACAAAGTAAACTCTTGGAACGAAACTACTTTATGCTAGGTAATGTCCACCAAGTGACCTCACCGCTCGCCATTCGATCTCTGGGGTGGGAGTTTAAGCCTCAGATCTGTCATACACCCGAAAGTGTCGACTAATTGCTTTCGAAGTAATGAGGCTGTCTTTTGAGATCTTCACTTGTCATCACACCTGAGCCTATTGAGGGGATTGCTTCTCTGGCATAACCGTTCATCGTTGTCCCAAGTATTGCGTCTTTGCGTCTTTCAAGTGCATTTTCGTTCGCCTGGCAAGCCTCTAATGCGACCCACTTTGCTGGCGCTTGGACTAGCTGTAGCTTCGATCAGATTTGAGTATCCCATATGGTGATGAGAGCTGGTGTACATGATTTTTGGTACTCTTGCATTGAAGGATTTACGATGGATTGGACGACCGATGGAAACCTATAGCTAGAATGGCAAACCGTCGAAGCACTTGCCGTGCTCAACCGAAATACCCAACAGATGGGTTCAGTGAAGGTACTGTGACATTATGCCTGACTTGATAAACCCATGAGGAGAGCATCATGCCACCAGACAGGATACATGGTCTCCATTCGAGCACCTGTACTCGCATCGTTTGCTCGATAGGAGCTCGCATGGGATGAAGGCTTTGTGGCAATCCGCCAATCATTGGCTTGGAGAATTCAGAGAAGCACAATGATCAGCGGTCACCAGTCGTTCCCGCCCCGAGACAAGGTAATTCTGTTAACGTGCTCCTGTCATAGTCCGGTGCGTCATTCACTCAAGGACATGAGCTGCCGCTAGTGTCATTTACTTTCTGAGCAACATCATATCATTGCTGACCCATATGGTATTCAGGTTGAAATTCTGCGCTAGTTGATCCTTCGGATCATTGTCAGCAGCGTTCGTTTATCTGAGGCTAGTTCTCCGAGTATTCTGTGACAGATGGCACCGCATCTATTCATCGTCAAAGCGCAGTGTTGCCTGCACAGCCTAGGGACGGCTATGCAAACAATCGTCAATAATTTGATCGTAGGCTGTACCGTTATTCCAAGCGGCATACCCTTAGAGTGCTAAAATGGTGGCTTTCTGGCGGAATGACCGCCTGAAGTAGGATCTGCTGGATGTAACCAAGTTGCCCGCTCGAAAATTTGTTGCGATATCAAGCCGCCTTTTGCTTGCTACTCGCTAACGCCATCGGCCTTGCCCTAGGAATTGGGTCATATAGAGCTCCGCGCCAATGTTTTTGAGATTCCAAGATGTCCCAGACGTGGAACAACTATCGCGACCCCCTTTGATAGAGCCAACCGCCTGGTTTTGGCGGCATGAACGAGAAGCTCGTGTAGCAGATTCAATGGCTGTTCGTGGGTGCGTAGGACATATCTAATGCCGGATCTATCTGTGGAGTCCTGGCCCGATCGGAATCCGGATTCAGTATGCAGTGGGTATTTTTGTTTGACAAGGACGACGGAGGAGTTGAAACTAGAAGCGGAGAGCTTCTCATTAGTGGAGTTGAGGGCTGCATTGTGTTCTGGTGTTGTTTGGTAAAACATGCTGATGCTTTGCTTGTGTGATCGCCGGTGGGAACGTATAACGCCGCAGCAGAGAGTGCTTCAAGACCCTGCGCTTCTAGATCAGTCGCGGTACCACATTGCTGGCTCTCCGCTACCCATTGATATTTTTGCGGTGAGCGTAGATATTGTTCTGAGCCCGTAAATTCGGTTTGTATTCGTGGTTCCTCAGGATCGGTGTACGGATTGGTGACATTGACAAAAGTAACTGATGCTGACAGTCAGTAATCCAGCGTACTGAGCAGAGAAGCGATATGACTGACGCTGCTTCGGTGTTTCGAGCCATACGCTCCCTTTGTCGAAGGTATTCTTATAGGAATAGAAACCTCTGAGGCTGTTACCTGGGCCAGCTTCGTCTGGCTGAGCGTTCATAGAGGCATTCTGTTGATGGCGAAACACAATTCCAGAGCTGAGCTGACACTCTCGATTCGCCTTGCGGCACTGACCGCAACGGGGTTTCTGTTCATCGCACTTCAGCTTCCGGCGGCGGCATGTCATGCTGAGCGAAGTTTAGCCTCAGTCCTCCATGATGTGAAGAAGTGACTCCTACCAACCGGTCCGGGACCTCATGATGCGCGCAGTCATTGGATTGTTCGAAGATCAAAAGCATTGTGCTCCTTTGGAGCGTGGGGTGTTCTTCTACGACGCGGTTGAGATGATTTACCACTTCTAGCTTTAGCCGAGGCTCGTCCCAGACACCCATAAGTACGAAAGGGTAGACACATAAGTTAAGCTACTAATGAGGCAGAACGATTGTAACATTGCAATGCAGAAAGAAGTCTAGAACTTTGTGATGCTTACTAGATAGTCTCGATACTGGATGGGCTGTCTGCGTCTGGGAAGTGGTGATGTGATAAAGCCTTCCGTACCATCTTGCTATGCTACAGATTTTGGGACGCCCCTCCCAATTCAGAAAAACCAGTAGACACCGTTCAATTCTCCGCTACCGGTTCCCACCTATGATCGTAGTCCCAACAAGAGTCCTGCGCCCTTTCCGCCATCCTTTCCTTCTCCACCTCCCGGGAGATACGTGACGTTGGGGTTACTTGCTAGGGTCTGTGCTATCTCTCTGCTGGCCTCGATCCTTCGGATCATGATAAGGCCATCTCCAGCCTTCGCCACGGCCTTGCTGATCGTATCGGCGCTCTCGGCCTCACCTTCAGCCCGGATGACATTCGCTTGCCTTTCTTGCTCTGCCTTCTCAACGATGAATCTAGATCGCTCTGCGTCCTGCTGAGCAATCTGCTTTTGCTCGACAGCCCTAGTGAATTCCTTCCCAAAGGTCATGTGGGTGATGGATACATCCTCTAGCGCGATATTGAATTCCGATGCACGCCTCAAGAGATCTGTGCGGATCCGAGCGGACACCGCCTCTCTCTGGGTGATGAGTTCGGCAGCATCGAATTGAGCTACAATAGACTTCAGGACTTCGTTGCCAATGGAAGGAAGGACACGTTCGTCGTAATCTAATCCGAGGGACTATTGTGGATGGTTAGCATATAGAGCAAGTGGCGACAATGAATTCCAATCATGGAATGGTAGCAGTGTTGCATACCTGGTATATCTTCGGCAACTGTTGAACTTCTGGCCGATGGAGTACACGTAATGTCAGACTGACCATCTGTAGATCTTTGCTGCCGGTCGTGGTGGAGATGTTGCGTGGCTTGGTGCGGACATCGTAGATGATAGACTTCTGTAACCAGGGAATGAGGAAGTGGGTGCCTTCATTGACGACCTGCTCTTTTACACCCTTCAGACGATCGAAGATGACAGCGCGGGTACCGCCCTTAACGTCGTAGATGGAGGCTCGCGCGAAAGAGAGTCCAAGGGCTAGTGGCACCGCATAACGGTAGACTGCCTGGAGTCCATTAGCGGCCATCTCTGGTCGCTCAATGCAGATAACCTTGGAATCTTTTGAGTATGAGGGAGGATATGGGCGGTAGAATCGATCAGACCGTTGAAGAGCTTAGAGGTCACAGGAACATGAAGACGGGATCAAGGTCATGGCTCAATCGGGCTAGCGTGTATTGTTCAGCGGTGATTGGTCGACATTTACTTTCGTGTTTCGTATCAGGTTCTTCTTTCTTCCCAGCATCACCCGAATACCAAATCTTCATACCTTCTACAAACAACGGGATTGGCAGTGTATCATGGCTGGGGGAAGTGAACCGTTAGATACCAAGCATGGCCAGTAAGTTGTATCCACCAGAGAAAACAGTACGAATACATGGGCAGAAGTTCACTGCTCTCTTCATGCAGCCCACCCCAGACTTCTTCAGCGTGTCCTTTTATAACACATATTTGAATGCCCACTGACTTCTTTTACAGGTATATAGGGGGTTGGGGTAACCTAGGTACGAAGATCCATATTGGATAGATCTACTTCAGCGCATCCGATCAAGGAGATGGAACAAAGTTAGCTCGCGTTGCGAGGCAACATCTCGATGCATCGGGAGACTTGAGATCACAGCGAAGCCGAAATGACTGACTTTCCGGCGGACAGGCTCTCAAACACAAAAGGGCATCGTGACCTACGCTCTGTCAGCCAATCGACAGCGACCACTAGCCGGCACAGCAAATGCGGCCATATTCAATTCATGGAGAAGGTTCAGGGCACAGGCGCTTTATTTCATTCCTCCATTTGCTGCAGCATATCTGGCGATGAATTGGGCTATTGAGAAGTACGTCAATTAACATGAGGCGGTCATTCGTCAAGAAGCACGATGCGTGGTACCCACCAATCGTACTTGGAGCTGAGTTTATACTAGGAACGAATACTTGAACTCGAAGCCCGGTCGTACACATAGTCCAGAGGAGTCATCGGAGGCACGCCAGGGTGGCACGGTCCGCGGTTAGAATGGCTTCTATGATGGGGATGTGGGCTAAAATTGGTATCACCATCGGAGAGCATTGTACATATTGAATCAAAATCGTGGTTGCATTGAGTCTTTTAGTTACGGGCTTCAATACATCGTTGACATTGTCATGCATCGATGACATCCGGAAGCTTGAGGCTTAAAGCTGTTGAGAGCCTTCTCGTAGGAGGAATAATCCAGACGTAAGCCGATTAAGCCAGAAAACCCTCCCTCGTGCTCAGCCTTCATTACCTTGATAATAGTTAAAACATTTGCATCGCATTGGAGTAGCTCCTTTCCTGTAGGGCTAGTGTAGCTTTGCCAAGGCTTGGCGGTAGATAATTCGAGGACTCGCCTCTCTTCTCCCTCGAGGAACGCATTCGGATCTTACTTGGTCGCAACTAGCTGAGCGCAATGGCGAAGGAGAAGAGCACCGAAAAGGTGGAGCGGAAAAAGGAGACGAAGGCCTCAAAAGAGAAGCGCTCAGATAAGGATGGTGTTCACAAAAGCAAAGGAGATAAAAAAGAGAAGAAGACAGCTGCTGCGGCCGAAGATGTCGAAGTCACGACGAAGCTGTTGAATACGTTGGAGAGCCAGAAGCCCGGCAGCGTAGCCGTCAAAGAGGAGGGAGAAGTGCAAGTGAAAATAAAGGCCGTGCCTCTGATCGGCGCATTGGTACCGTTCGCCAATCCATTGGCGGACGAGAAAGTGGGGAAGAAGTTACTCAAGAGCGTCAAAAAGGGTACTATATCCCTACTATCTCCGAATGCTGGTGCTGATACGGTAGCGCGGCAGCTGCCAAACAAAAGGCGCTCAAGCGCGGTGTCAAAGAGGTCGTCAAGGCAGTTCGAAAATCCCCCACAACCTCATCCGGTGATGCACCTCACAGTGTCGTTATCATCGCCGCAGATATCTCGCCGATGGATGTCATATCTCATATCCCTGTTCTGTGCGAGGATCACGAGGTTCCCTACATTTTCGTTACTTCAAGGACGGAGTTGGGGGCAGCAGGAAGTACGAAGAGGCCCACCAGTGTGGTCATGATCAGCAAGGAGAAGGGAGGCAAGAAGAAAGACACCGAAAAGGAGGAAGGCGAGGAGGACTGGGGCGAGGTCTACAAAGATCTGGTCAAAGTTGTATCGAAAGCGTCTAAGGATGTCAGGATATAATGCTTGCGGTGCAGAGGACTGCATATGATCGGCGTTGCGAATGTTCACAGGTGTACTCTGGAGGATAGGTTCTGTGGTAAGTACGCATGTTTTGAGGGCAAGAAGATCCGTGTTTTAGGGCAGGATGTGCTGACATTCAGACAGGTTTTACGCAAGTAAAAAGTGATCTTCTATAGATACCCACTTCGATGCCAACATGCATCTCCACGTTACGCATCGCATAGTCTCTTACAATTGGCGCTGCTGTACTAAGGATCAATCCTCTCTGACGTGTGATCAGGCTCGAAAGGCTTCAGCAACAGTGTTACAGGATCCATGCTAGGTGGTTTTTCTTAAGTTATGGTTAAAGTTCCATTGCAATCTGAACGTCAATTCAGTGAATTCTCGCTTCGCTCTCGTTGGTGTCCCTTCGATAATCTCACACAACGAAGACAAGAGCCAGCCAAGAACCCAAACAGATCAATAAAGCAGTCTACTTTTATTATAGGGTATACGGTTTGAGCTCGACAACGATGAGTGCTCTGGGAACGTAAGTTACTCATATAGCACAGGGGATCTCTCATTCACGTAGTTCCCTTCAAGTCTTCTTACATCATGCATAGATATCCGCAATTCGTTTGCTAAAAACCCAATTCAAATTTCTTTAGATCTCTAAATCTATCTGATACACCTATTCTACCTAAGTCAAGACCACCCAAAGCAGGTTCATAGTACAGACGAACCACCATCAAAATGTCCGACGAAACCTTCCAAAGTACACGTGAGGACATCCGTAAGCCTGCGTCCAAAGTTTCGCACAAGTCCGGCGGCGACATACCCTCGGAATCCGAGCCAGCCCAGATGATGGTACGCCACTTTCCCCCAACAATTGGCAACCTCAAGGCAAACACCTAGTCCATCCTCGATCAGAACTCCAAATCTAAGCAAGAACTCATCAACGAGCGACAAGTCAATCTACCGCTCCCCGATCAGCCTCCTCTGGCTTCAGACTTCAACTCGGCGGACGGGAGTGCGGTTAATGTCGGTTCGGAACGCTTTTCGGAGGGGATATCGGATGGCAACGATGCGCTGAGGGGGCCTGCGACTAGCGATAGCAGTGTTAGGACGAATGATGATGTGCTGGCTAAGAATACTGCTGCTCAGAGTGGTGTAGGGAGGGAAGGCCATGATAATTTGGAGGGCTTGCCTAGGGATGCTAAGAAATCGTTAAGGGATACTCGTTGACTGCCTACCTCGGACGGTAGAGAAATATCATAGTTGAGCTACACTATCGGACGAGAACCAAGGCCTCGTTTGCAAAATAGCCTAGGCTGCAGAAATGTGACTATGCTTTAGTGACTACATATGCCGCGACTTCTCAATGACTTCCGTGCTACTCTACGACGAGCTACGGAGACCTGAGAACTCAACATGAGTGCGGTACTTGACGTCCTATGGCATGGTAGGGCTTGTCAGATTTCAGATTTGGAACTTTGGTGGGGCAGCAGTGACATCACAACTTAATTAATTCAATGATGTAACTGATTCGAAAAAAATCTCTTGCGCCTCAGGATACACACAACAGCAATATACATGTAAGTTGATTTGAACGAAGACGTAGAAGAAGATACAAAGTCATCGAGGGACATTATACAAAACAAAATTCATCGGTATCAAGCCCTAATATTCACATCATGAACGAACAAGGCACACCTATTGGCTCCACAAACCAGGGCATGAAGGTAAGCGCATTTCCAGACCCGCCTACCAAATTTCGAGACTTGCAGGTCACTAACATGTCCAACAGGTAACTACCGACCCTGAGAGTTACCGCAACCCAAAATCAGAGAATCCTGGACCAATCGCCGCTGATTCTCTTGCCGCCGAGTCTGCCAATGCTGGCGGTGAATTCAGCAAGAACACAAACTCCAAGCCACTCTCCGTCTCCGGCAGTTCCTCCACCTTCAACAACACCGACACCTCTGGCGCCACGAAGCTTTCTGCAGCGCCTGATGCCATCGAGCGTGAGGCTCAGCAAGTATCCCAAGACACCTCCGACGAAGCGAGAGGACCGGGCGGAATGAAATATCCAGAAGGTCTAGGCGGGCAGGGCAGCTTTGACGGCCAGCACAATCTGGATGGGTACACTGGTGGCCCAACGAGCGCAAAGCAGGACTCAGCGGACAAGTCGGGCGTCTATCAAGCCTCCGGTATCCGCGGCGGAGGGCCCGGCGCTGATGACTCACGCGAGGACTACAAACCTGGCGGCAGCGGTGGGAACCCCGACTCAAGTGCTTCCGATACTGCTCCGAGTTACGTCGATAGCGTGCAGTCACAGGGCAATTCTAGCGCCAAGCCAAAGGGAAAGAACATCACAGAAGGAGGCTTTGACGATGATCCAAGCAAGAATGCAAGCTTCAACTCTGAAATCGGGACGGAAGACGACCCGGGTAGGCAGGCAGAGAATGATCTGCTACGGAAGTCGCAGGCTGTCTCTGGATCTTCGGCGCCGAGACAGAAGATGGGGGAGGGCGAAAAGTCGCAGTACGATGTTTTGAAGGACGACCAAAGCCTGTGAAGGATTGTTTTTGTCCTGGCTAGTCAAGTCTGAGAGGAAGTCATCAAATTAGGAAGAGACAGCCCGTCCAAACAGCATTATGCAATGAACAAAAATTGGAATGACACCTAGATCTCGGGCAAATGTATGGTGCACTTACAGGGGTAGATGAAGACAAAGTTACCTTGTCTTATCATACTCCATCTCTAGCTTCCTACTGTTCAGGCCTCCTGCTATCCTGAAGGAGCACCAGTCGTTCCACGCTATGCCTCCTCAGCAATGGATTCTCACAAGTCAATCAGTCCATCATCTTTTCGTCAAGTCGTGCTCTGATAATGTCGATGACACGAGGAGTATTTCTTGCTCGCACGTCGAGACAAGCATCCTCTTTCGAATCAGAGTTGTTGTAGGATATCTCCGGTCAGGTGATCCACCTTCATTGCTATATCCGCCTGTACAGGTGATACTGATAACGCATGTCTTCCAAATCTATCGGGTATTTCAAGCCGTCCGGTAATCTAAACCATCTTGACTCGCATTCCTCCACTTTCTCCCACTGTTGATCTTTCTCATCACGTTCGCTACTCGCAGTAGCGGCTGCTTCGAGCAACGTATGATTCAGAAGCCATTGCATTGGATACTTCCTTTGCGCTGCTGCCTCTCCATCTCCTGAATCTTTGCCGACACTGACTGAGGAGTAGCTACCTGGACTGTCCACGACCAGTAGTAGCGAGCCCGGTTCTAGCAGGTGCGTCATGGTTAAGAGCAGGTCAGTTGTGGCGCTCATGGACGTGCTATACAGTTCGTTTAGCGTGAACATCACAGTCACAAGGTCACAGTCCTGGAGTAATGGGCCTGACTTTAAGACGTCCGTCTTCAGGACATCCTGCTTCAGGAAACTCATCCTCAGGTTACTGGGATCAACAAGGGCTCTTCTAGTATCTTGGTTCACCCTCGAGGCGTACTTCGAGACTTCGGGAGCTGTGGTGATGCCAGTGTACAGAAGCCCAAGAACCCTAGACCAGTCTGCTATGTCGACAGCAGTAATATCAAAGCCGACTCCTGGTCCCATTGAGTCGAATGCTTTACCCGCCAAGTTCGAGTCTGAGGCAGCACTAGCACAAGACAATAGTCCAGCAAAAGCGAGCAACTCTGCGCCTGCACCTCCTCCTATGCAGACCACTTTGAGCTTCCGGACCCCATCGGTTTCCGCCACAAGCCCATGTTCTTCGAATTGAATTTTAGGTGCCCATTGTGGGCTTGGAAACTTCCGGTCCGCTCCTACTGTTTTGGCTGTCGGAGCTGCCAAAATCTTTTGACTGCTATTGAGGAGGTCTGCGTAGGCTAAAGCGCGACAGGGGCTCCATCTCATGGCATAGGCTTCGAGTGAAGCTTCTTTGCCAAAAGCGTTGGCAAAGTCACGATTATACAGATGCTGCTTGACCTCATGGATCAAAGCCGGTAGGCTGTCATTGAAGCGAGCAGAAAACACGCCCTCGAAGATATCGAGCAAAAGCTGCTGCATTTCAAGCGGGATGGTCTTGCTTGACGTTTTATTCCCATCGTCATTTGCACCTCTGACCTTTCGCCGTGAGGAATTGTTATTGTCCTTGCCATGCGTTTTGTTATGTCTTGGTTTATCGGCCCGCGAACTAGGGGCCATCACTTCGTGGTCCTATATGTCTCTAGAAAATTGCGGTAATCCAGAATTCAGGAAAGGGCCGAGGGTGCTTTCAAAGACATATGCAAAACAGCGTGAAAAGCTTGGCATATACATCATCATCACATAGATGTTGGATGGGAGATAACAAAGATCCTTATTTCACATGTCTCGTTCAATCGCCAACCATGCTGGCGCTGTGGGATATCTCTCTTGAGAAGCCGCGAGATGCTCAATTATCATGCGAGCGAATGATCCTTTACTCCTAATCCCAATCGGCACGCGCTACTCGCGGCTGCACGACTATATCGTCGAAGCCATAGTACTAGTGCTTGTCCACGCTTCGACTGAAGCGCAATAGGCTCTTATATCGGTAGTGAAACTCCACTGGGTGACTTAATCACAAGCGAAATACCTGACTGATGACTGACTACAAGTGACGGGATATCAAGCTGCCCCTGGCGACGCAACCTCGCTTCTAAGTCCTTTACTAGATTCTCTGAATCTCTGCGCGGCAGACCTGTGAGGCGATGATAAGGTGACTTGCTGGCGTAGAAGCGCAAGTTCCGATGTTTTTCTCTCATGTGAGACCAGTACTATAAGCGGTTCATTTGTTTTCGTACCGACGGGGAGCTCGACCACCCGTGCCTCGCTCTTTCCCGACAGCTACGCGCCGATTTAAGCCTGATAAGGTAGATCAAGCTTTCGAATTCTGTTATCATTTATGTTTTACTTAAAGACACGGGTCGGTGGCATGGAAGACAGAGCGCACGACGCTTTGGCTGCATTTCAATTATCCATATCTCAAACCCACTACTTTCTCTCCAGGATACCTGCATGAGAGATACCTTTTGTTTTCAATTTTTATACGATTGGCTATGGCGGACTTACTAGCCGTTGCCCCTGTGCACCCTGACTACTACTTTTGCGATGCATTTTACAGCTCCGGCGCTTTTGGTCACATCAATGCAGCTGACTGCATCGCTGCCGAACGCCAGATGCCTCGTGGGGCAGCTCCTGTAACCTGGTGGTCCTCCAGGCTAGATGAAGAGAATGTTCATCCTTTCGAGATTCCGAAGATTTATTTGGACGGTAAGAAGAGCGACATAATTCAAGGAACCTAAGATTGCTCCCAGGATTTATGGATGTATTTAGGGACTTGCGAAATCAGAGTTGAGTCTGTTCATCCACTCGTGCACGAGGCCGAGACGATTTATGAGATTGCACCCGATGAGTTTCGAGAAATGACCGGGTGGGTAATTCGAAATTGCGTCCAAGGCGTCTCTGGTGACGGAGGTATCATCACGCGGAACATCTCTAACGTAGTCGACTACCTCTCGACTCCAAATGCGAATTTATTTCCCGAAGCATATCGTATGAAGCCCTCCCCTTACCAGCCATGCTCATCTCGATGTCGACCTTGACACTAACAGTACTTCTCCACATGTAGCCCGCAGTGCCACTTTCTTTGCTGTCACCGTGACAGGGTTCAGCATGGATGATCAATTTATGGCAGGTCATTTCGATCCCACAGTAGGAGGCGCCATATACAGCTCTCTCTATGCAAGACTTGTCAATCTCGCCTTCGGTGATGCCAATTGGAATCAACTTTCCAACGTTGCGGAGTATATCGCCCGCGCCTGGTCCCTTATGCAGCGCAGACCGGTCGACAACGGTGGCGGCTATCCCTGGTATGGTAAGGCCGCAGGAAACCCACCTGAGCAGACGACGACCTTCCAATGCGACTCGAATCTGGGCAATCCTCGGCATGCTGACTGCAGCCAGCTACAGTATTCCCAGCTCGAAACCCCGTCAGGCAGCATCTCGCTTCAAGCAGGCGAGGCCAGGTTTCTCCATGCGGGCACTTGCAGCATTGGAATATCAGTATCTGCACCTTCGCTACTTTCATGGGACCAGATCAAGCCGGCTCTGAACGACCTAATCGAGATTTGCGTCAACAATCCGCTAGCAAAAGCGGTTGGAGGACGAGCCTACCATGGAGCACAAGACAGAGTACTATATAACGTTGGTGGCCAAAAGCCGCAGAAGCGCAATACGGTCTCGGATGCACTGCCCCCTCACGTGAACGTTACATTGTTTCAGCAATACGAGATCTATCCCAGTTTCCCTGAAGCTGCGGAAGAGCTCCAGTCTTGCACCTGGCAAAAGGTGACGACTGGGCAGGATGTCCGGCCATGCCAGAACACCCATCACCACCAGACTCGGCCTCCCACTGCTGAGAATCCACGAGGTGGTGACCCTTGCGTTGCAAACTCGGATTGTGGATTACCTGGCGAATCCATCTGTGCCTTGAACGATGGCATCGCCCTTGATGAAAGCGGTCCTAGTAATTTTTCATGCATATCCATACGGGATGCTACCACAGCTCTGGGAAGCGACGTTGCTCAGATACATCGGTGTGTCGGGAGATGTCTATCAGGCAATGATAATATAAATGGAATAGTAGCAGCAGCACCGTCAGGCACAACGGCGACCCCAGCGCCACTGCCGCTAGATGTGGTCTGTCCTTGCAACTGCACGTATGTCTCCCATGATTGCTGTCTCTCAAACACCCAAATCGTGTTGGCGGAGTCATCGCAGAAGCTCAATATCTCGGTTCAGGCGCCTAATAGCACGGTGTGCTGCAACGCCTCAACGGGCCAATGGGCAAAGGCTCCTGTGCAAAGGGATAATCTAACTCTGAATACGCTTTGTCCCGATTATCCAGTTACGAGCCTTGGGACCGGATACATCAACGTCTAAACGAATCAGAGTTGGTTCTTGGGCTTGAGATATGGATTTGGTTATAAGATCCTTTCCATCTGGGGGTCTGGAACGTTCTCAAAGGGTTTGAACTTATGGTAATCCATCGAGCCATACTATCAATTCATCATTTTCCCGCAAGCGCTTTCACATATGTGTCATGAGATTGGTGCACCACAGATTGCCGGCCTATGGTATAGACGAGTCAATACATTAGCAGAGCACCTTTCAGGTAGTCTTGAGCAAGTAAATGGACTGTCTACAGGCGCAGAGCAATTAGTGCGAAATGCGCTCCATACGCTCTAAGCCCTCTCCTACTCGCAGACCAACCCCTGATATCTCACTATAGCTGGCCTTTTATGCAATTCCGCCATTGAATTCCGCCTTGCCAGAACCCTGCTCAGACGATATGACGAGCATTGTGATTGTCAATAAGATTAGGTTGATGGAGGCCTCGATGAAATGTTGGCGACACTAACCTCCGGAGCACACACGATGGTTCGTAGACAATAGTAACGCAACAATCGGAGGGGTTTCACGAATATGTGACCTGATACAGCCTGTTCGACATTGGTAATGGACAGCTATACAACAAGAGGATTTTCTTACAGCCAGCATGCTAATAGTTTCATCCAGAACCACCTATGGGCCCTTTGGAAGAGCCGGCCGAGCTGTCAGAACGTGATAGGTGGAGGCTGGTGGCTAGGGTTTGATGCAGGTTTAGACCAATAAGTAAATGAAACAAACCTATCCTCGAAGCCTTGCAGGCTGCTGAGCAACGCAATGGCGCCTGTATTGTCGAAACCAGTGAGGCAGCCACCATTATTGTCGCTGCCGCCCACTCAAGATCAGCAGGGGCAGCTTAATGGGCAGCATTCACCCGAAGCGAGGCCGACGCCTAGGAGAGCGAAACGGTAAGCGTCTTGGCACTCAAAGACCCGAACTTTAGCCGTAGGGTGACATCGCGAAAACTACGCGATCACTGTCGTACTATCCTTTGACCTTATGCTTTAATCGGACTGTAACAGGAATGGAGGAGTTCAAAGATGTCTACCTCGATTCGTACAAACAGCCAGGAACTTGCCGCTTCGTTGAGAGTGGCCTCGGCTGGAAGCCCTCCAAAGATGGCAACAAAACCAATACTTTCACCCGTGAAAAGGGCGACATGGCTGCAGCGCATTGGAGTCGTGGAGCCAAAGGCTACCAGCTGAAGATTCTTATGCACACATCTAAAGTAGTACATTTGGACGGCTTCCTAGAGGAAGTGAGCAGTTTCAATTCTCAATTGTTGAAAGGCGGCTAATAATCTTAGGACTTCGATAGATTGATCAAGCCATTCAAGAACTTCTACAGCATTAATCTAGAAGCCAAGGAACACTCTTTGAAAGGTTGGAATTGGGGTAAAGCCGAGTTCGGCAAATCGGAGCTGGCCTTCAACGTCCAAAACCGCCCCGCTTTTGAGGTTCCATATTCCAAGATAACGAATACCAATCTCGCAGGGAAAAATGAGGTGGCGGTTGAGTTCGCTTCTACAGCAGGTGGTAAAGACACGGACATCAATGGACATCTTGACGGCCTCGAGCTAGAGGAATGCGATGAATTAGTCGAGATGAGGTTTTACATTCCTGGGACTTCTGCAAAGAAAGAGGTGAACGACGAGGGCGAGGAAGTGAGCGTGGAGGGGTCAGATGCAGAAGAGCAGAACGCGGCGAACGTATTCTATGATACACTGATGGATAAAGCCGAGATTGGAGAAGTCGCTGGAGATACGTTCGCAACGTTTCAGGACATCCTTCATCTTACACCTAGGTACGCTCTCGTACATTTTTCACCCGATTTGATATGCATGCTGACATGCTTACAGAGGACGCTTTGACGTGGATCTGTATGAGACTTCATTCCGACTTCGCGGAAAGACCTACGACTACAAGATACAGTACGAGACCGTCAAAAAATTCATGCTGTTGCCTAAGCCCGATGAGCTTCATACCCTCATCACCATCGGCCTCGATCCACCCTTGCGCCAAGGTCAAACCCGCTATCCCTTCCTTGTCATGCAATTCAAGCGGGAAGAAGAGATTGTCATTGACATGAATATGACGGAGTAAGGTCATCACAATTACGAGGCAAAGTACATCCGCTAAGCATACCTAGTGAGCTCCTCGAAGGCAAGTACAAGGGCAAGCTTGCTGCGCACTACGAGGCACCGCAGCACTCTGTGGTGGCTCAAGTCTTCCGTGGGCTTGCAGGAAAGAGAATTATTACACCGTCCAAAGACTTTTCCAGGTATGTCTGCAGGCCGCCTGCCTCATATTGACTCATGCCAGGACTTTTGCTTCGTGAGTCGCAATTTAGCTGACGATCTGTAGCCACCATCAGCAGGCCGGCGTAAAGTGCAGCATCAAGGCCAATGAAGGACATCTCTTTTGCCTTGATAAGAGCTTCATGTTCGTACCCAAACCTGCGACCTATATTTCATTCGACAACATCGCCGTCATTGTCATGTCCCGAGTTGGTGGAGCTGTCTCCGCCAGCCGCACTTTCGACATTACAATTACAATGAAGGGAGGTGCAGGCGAACACCAATTCAGTAACATCAACCGGTAAGAGTCACAGATATCCTCGGCTAAATTACACTGAAAACATGCCATAGTGAGGAGCAGCAACCGCTAGAAGATTTCTTCCAAGCTAAAGGCCTGAAGACCAAGAATGAGATGCTGGATGACGTAGGCTATCCCATTAGAATCATGGGAGCGGTGCTAACAACTCGCCAGTCGAGCGCGCTCATTGCAGCAGCCCTCAAAGATGCTGACATGGCGTCATCCGACGAAGAAGTCGTAGCCGCCGGCCCTGACCGAGGTTCCGCAGACGAAGACGAAGAGAGCGTCGACGAAGACTTCCACACGGACTCCGAGTCTGACGTCGCCGAGGAATACGACTCGGCTCATGAGAGTAGCGGATCCGACGTTGAGATGGCTGACGGTGATGCGGGTGCGGCAAAAGACTCGGATCCTCCTGCTGATGAACGTCCTCCCAAGAAGAAGTCCAAAACTGCGAAATGAAGGATCATGGTCACTGATGCATTGGGATGGCGTTACGTGCACCCCATCAATGGTGCGACTCGGGAGCGGCATGATACCAAGCGTGTTCGGGTGTGGGAAATGCGTACATGATATCCACTTTGCGAGCCTTATATGACTTCGATTTAAGCGTCTCTCGCTGTCAGTCTGTCACTGATCTGAGTCAGAGACTGGATGCTCTAGACCTAGGCCTTCGATAGCATGTAGGGACCTCCATGAGAATCTACAGCCATGAAAACAGTCTCTCCTCATAACTTGGTGATCCCATCCGTCCAATTGGTACACCGAAGCTCCGTCCAACGGTCCCAAAACACCCTTGCCAATCTCGCGCACATCACAACTTCACACCCGTCCTCTCCCTTCCCCCCACCCTCAACTCCTCCTCCATCTCCCCCGTCTCCATCCTCATCCCACCCCCCTCCACCACCTCCCCCATCGCCCTATTCGCCCCTTCCAAATCCCTCACCACAGCCTCCAACCCCCTCACCAACCCCTCCACCACCTCCCTCTGCCCCTCCACGCCCCTCGCCAGAACCTCATTCTCCGCCTGCACCTCCCTCAACTCGGCCTCCAACTCCCGTTCCGCCGTCGCAAGATACGGCGCCAAATGCGCAAGAAATAGCGGCTCCGGAGGAAGCGTATGCGGCCTGGTCCCACCCCAACATTAGCACACACACATATCCAAACCCCTACCCCCCCAATCCCCCCAACCCCCCCAAACAGAAACACAAAAGCACCTACGCCACCCCCGGCCCCTCCAGCACCCCCTCCCTCCTCCTCCTGCCCGCCTCCCCCACCAACCGCTCCAACTCATTCAGCCCCCGCACAACCTCCCGTTCCGCCAAGATATCCTCGAACTCGCGCTTCGCGCTCTCCTCGATCTTGGCTGCTATTTGTGTGTGGACGCTGCGGAGGATGGGGCTGGAGTGGGTGGCGGGCGTGGGGAAGCAGGCGCTGAAGGCGGCGTAGCTGCATGTTCGGAGGGTTTTCGTGAGGGCGGAGGTGAAGGTTAGGGAGAGGGCGGTGGCGCGGGGGCCGGGGGCGAGGGGGGTGGGTGGGGGAGGGGGGGGGGAGGGGGTGAGGGAGGTGGGCATGGTTGGTGGGTGATGGAGATTGAGGTGAGCGGAGGTGGGTTGTTGTGGGACTTTGGTGATGGTGAGGGAGTGGGTGGTTATTGCTTTGTGTGTCTGGGAGACGCGCGGGCGCGTTTGCCGCGGTTGAGATGGGGGGCAGGTATAACCGGGTGGGGAGACTGGGGACCAATGACCGTGAAATTTTTATGTCATCTATGGTCATACTTGAAGTGCGAGCGGAGGCTGACGCTTACACCTTATCCAATTTCAAGACTCATGGTTTAACAGGTATATGGTCTCTTCTGCCTCAATGGAGCATGGACTATGTGTCTAGAGAAGCTCGCCTGTATATTTGAAAAATCCGATCTGAAAACTCTTTCCAGGACAATCAAATGCTTATTGCACGTGAATCCGCTTGCTCTGGCCTAGCACATCTGTTCTCGAGTTCTCCTACATTTTCTCTACGGTCCACGGACATCCTTCTCCATTATCTTGGAGAGTCCCTGCGACGTTCTCCTGGTACTTCACAAAGCTCACGACCCAGTTCAGATGATGGTAGTCTGTCCCACATAGTGCGCAATCTATAGCGGGTTCGGCGCAAAGAATCCAACTTACCACCGTCGCACTCGCCGCCGCCTTTGAAATACAGGCTTCTACAGCGTCCTTTCATCACAGACAGTAGGTAGCACGAATGCGGTTGCGTTGGCAAGTCTTTGTCGGCTTTAAGTCTCCTCTTTAGTCTGTCTTCGTCTAAAATATCTTTTCCGAAATTGGAAATCTTTTAGAAAGCAATCTTCGGGCACGCGGGTATCTCTATTCATACGTGGATCGTCTGTCTATCGTGTCCAGGAACTTTGAAAGTAACCGTATGCTCTGTCGGACGTTGGACTGAAAGTGCGGGGGCCAGACGATACCTCCCCACCATTTGAAGGGCGCCGAAAGCCTGCGGAAAGATCATGACCTAAGCGACCAGGATATGAATATTCTGAGCGCTGGGCTTGTTCAAGCAACCCAGCCTCTAAGTCCTTCCAAGAGACAGGACATTCCTCGGTGAGTCACTAGCTCTGAACCTCCAGTCAGGTTGCAGGTCTCGATCGGAACAAATCTGAGAAACACCCTTTGGAGGGAACGCAATGTTGTTGAATGCTGCCTTGACCTTCGTATATGTCCTGATCGGTAGCTTCCGGAGTAGTCTAGTATATAAAGGTCAGTCGATGGATATGACAGAATACAGTACATACTTTATAACGGTAATTGGAGTCTTTGAACTCCGTTTTCGTCCAGATTCCAGGGAGTCAGGAAGCACACTAGCCTCCTACCACACCTCGAACGTCACTCTTATCATATTCTGTTGCATTAGTCTGCTCATTGTAGGACGGAGCTCGGTTGAACATCTAGTGAACATTGTAGCGATTGTTGCTGATATTGGGGGCGCTCTGCTAGATTATAGTTCGAGTTGGTGGCGGAGAATCACACAGGAGAATGACGCCTAGGCCCCGAAGTACTTGAACACCTCTCAAATACACAGCGCCGTCAAATATGGCTTTTCGTAGCTGAACAATGACTTGGGCTCGATGATAGCGTTCCGTCGCATTTCCGGTTAACCTCGCAAGCGGGCCGATTCATTCGTCCAATGCTGACGACGTTCCTCGAAAACCTCAGTGCAACCTCTCCGAATATATCCACAATATCTTTCTTAAATATTTAGCGCAATTAAGGCACGTTGTATGTCACGAACCGTTTTCAGCTCAAGAATCATTCTTCTGCCGCCATACAGGCCCTCGCCTCTCCAGAATCCAGAATATGGGAAACGTGGTGCCGTGCAGAATGGCGAACATAACAAAACACCATCCTGAACCCAGCTTGCTAAGCATGACGTCCAAGACAGCCAGCCCTGCAGCAGCAAGCATGCATCTAACAGAGTTGTTGACAGCTTGTACCGAAGCAGATTTATCCGGGTAGTAATCAACAAGCAGTGTATTCAACGACTGTCCTTATCAATACCAAGTCTCCTGAACACGGACGGGACTCTTACAGTGTAAAGAACCTGATTGGAGAATCCTATCAAGAATTGGATGACGAGAGGTACTGCTAGGTGCTAGTCTTGTGAGCTGGGAGCTCCAATCGTTTCGGTAGGGTCTCTTTACCACCCGAGCACGCAGAATCCATCCGTATGAGGCGATCAAGGACGCGCAGATGATGATAGAGTACTTGTGCGTCCGAAGCCGGGCGTGTTCGATGGGGAATGTCGAGAGATCGTCCCCCCCAACTCGGTCGATGGGAAAACCTTGGGCTTTGGCAATCACCCGATAATCTCGATCTAGGATTCTACCTGCAACGAATTTTAGCTACTTAGAGCTGCGTTTCAAGTTGGACTTAGGGGTTAGGCGAAGGGAAGATTACCAGCTACGATCGAAGCTATCGAGCAAGCAACGCCAAAGGGAATGTAAATCAGACCTGCCCGCAAGCCTGATAAATGGTATACTGCAATGAATAGGGTAGATGTGGATGCTTGTAAGCAAGAGTGGACCGTATAATAGATGCCATAGCACAATACAGCTGCTAAAGTCGCACGGTCTTGAAGTAGTACGAGAACCGAAAGTGGGTTATGGAGCTTGGGGACATCCTTCTGTTTCTCTTGCTGAACAATCAACGATGAATATCGCTCAGGGCGTAGGACGGGAATGAAAGGGGTATTGACGCAAGAAGTGCGGCGGCTCCCATTACCAACAAGACGCCTGCACGTCTCGGGAAGAAAAAGAAACATGATCAAGAATACAAGCGGAGATGCTATGGACAAGAACCAGAAAATGGACGGCCAGGTCCATTTTACGAGAAGTAAACCGCTAATCATAGGAGCCACACTGAGAGGAGTATTAAGGCTTTGTGCACCCGTCAGTTCTGGCTCCTCTAATCGCAGTCTTGTGAGGTTCGAGAGCATACAATAATGAGGCGTTTCCAGAGTAGCCCCCTCTCTCGTCTGGTGTTGTCAAGTCGCCAATAACACCATAAGTGATCGAGAAGCCGCCTATAATTCTCGATCTTACTGGTTGTCACAAGCAGAGGTAAGCATAACCATATCCGATATCGCAGCGCTCTGAAGCATTCTTAACATAAACAGCACCGTAAATGATCTTTGAACTGCGATACCAATGTTTGCAATGGTGTAAACGGCAAGAGAGGCTAAGAGAGTAATGCGACGCCCATATCTGTCGGCAGCATTGCCGGTGATGGCTGGAAAGATGCCTGAGGCGATCATGTATGAGGTCACAGTGAGGTTTATTTTCTGGTTGGAGACGCCCATATCATGAGCCATGAACGGGATGGCGGGAAAATAGATGAAGCTGCTGGCGGTCGAGAACCACCCGGCCCAGGCGGCAATGAAGATGATCCATCTCTTTTGCGCTGGCCTGAAGACGGAGTATGGAGGCGATGGCAGAGGCCGAGCAGGGGAACCAGGCTCTTTGTCTCCCTCGTTGCTGGTTTCATGAAGGCCTTCAGCCATATACAGTTCATCGTCTGATGTCTTCAACGTCATTAGGATTCTTCAATGAACGGCTTGTGGTACGATATAAGAAATACAACAGTCGCAAGCAGCCTACTTATTAAGTAAACGATTGCGTGAACATGCATGATTGATTGTGTGAAATCTACCTACTTGTCTGGAAGCGAGATCAGATGTGCCAAGGCGTTAACCCGATTGGGTAATAGCTACACATAGGCTTCGCGCTTCTCCACCATTTTGATTCATCTTAGTGGCGTCAGTTTGAGACATTACGAGTTCGATTCTCTAGGTTACAGTTCTTCAATGGATCCAGAGCGCTCGCATCCTATCTCTCTAGCCAGTCCATGGTGCGATATGGCTCACGTTTTAGGCAAAACACCACCCGCAGCATAAATGACAGTGCAAGCACAGCCGATGTTTGCCTGGTATCTCGGAAAAACCAAACGCTGTTGGGCGCTCTTATCAGTGAGGACCCATCGTCAAATTGTCCAGCTGGGGGTCTTTCGTGTCTTCATTGCCACTCCTGATGAAACATAATGTTGACATCGAGATCTCAGTAACATGTCGCGTCACCGTCCCACTCATGTACAGTTGCTACGAACTCCCATTCGCCCGCCCAGACTTGAATGCTTTCCCCCCAAGTTGAAGCTTCAACGGAATGACAATTTGAGGATGGGCGCCCACTGAGCGAACAGTCCAACGGCTTACCGTCAGTGCCTCAATCTTTGCCCATAAGGCACCCATCGCCAAAACGTCAAACCTTTGTTAGTATGGAATGCATTCCGTATTGAGAAGCCAATCCATAGATAGAACAAATCCTGACTCCTAATACCATGCCGCAACGATATGCAGGTCACACAAGAACCTTGACCTAGTAACATTGTACGGCTAGAACTGGGTGCTTGTCCGCAAAGCGATACCGGAGGCCATACGATCCGATGAGTATTTCGACGGAATGACGGAAATCCATTGGGATGTCCGCCCAATGGGCGCCCATAGTCAAACCGTCAGACTGTCGAAACGGTGCTACTCCAAGGCCTTCATCTCTCTAAATTTGAGCCCGTTTATCACCACGGCCAGCTCGCCAGGCAGACAGAAAACCACACTATCGTCTGGAGTCCGCACAGGCAGTACCTTGTGTCTGACCGACATGTATTCATCGGGCACGTAGAAGTGCTGTATGTAGCGGCCCGGCGCAAGATTATCTAAATTAATGCTGCAGAGCCACGAGTTTCGGTGCAAGAACACAAGACTTCGCGTCCGCTCGCTCACGCTGATGAGATGCTTGCAGTATCTTGGAAACAAATCACTTAGGAGTGTCATCGTGCCTAGGTCGAAAAGAAACATTGATGATGACGAGACCCAGCCCGAGAGGTAACGTACGTTAAAGACCAGGGTCTGTGTCTCCAGGTGAATGATTGCTGAATTTATGTCTGTCTCCTCGTTACCCTCGCCAACATCGTAGGGTATGTCAGCCTCGAAATCATCGATCTTCGACGGAAAAGCCGAGGCGCTAAATCCAGTCAATATGTGGTCGTGAATAAGAGCAAACTGATCCGATTGCTTTACTAGAGAGGGCACTTGGAGCCACCGCCAGACCTTTCTCTCACTGTATCCAAATTGTAATGATCCGACGCATGAGCCGCCTTTCATGGCGTAGACCTGGTCTGATTGTGATGTTGCTACAAGGAGGTAATCACCACGGGTGCTAAAGCACAGCTGCTTAATTCGTCCTTCAAGTTGTGCTGCTGAATATGTGTATAGGTGAGTTGGTGAAAGAGCTTCATTTATGTTCCAGACTTTTACAACACAATTAACGTCGCTTGACGCCATAATGCTGTTCTGGCTGACGGCTAGTCCGTTAATGAAAGCGCCATAAGGATGGGTGTACAGCACCCCAATCTGCAGCCCTGTTTTCGTGTCGAAAGCTATGACCTGTCCACTATGCTTCCCAGCGAAAACAATCGGTAAAGAGGGATGGGCACACAGTGCTGTAATCTTTGACACCCTACGTGCCTCATACTCACCCTCAGCGGCAGCGAGGTACAATGCGTCGTCGCCGATGCTTTGGCCCTCCTCGATGTCTTTACGGACAAGGGTTGCTGGGCTCCAGATCCGCATGCCAGAACCTGTCACCTCAACCACGCTTGATCCATCTGATACAAAATCGAGAATTCGAAACGACGCCGTGGGACATAAGACGTGGTACAGAAGCCTTAACGACTCAAAGTCCCAGATTTGAAGGACCCCTTGCTTGTCAACAGTAGCAAGCGTTCTGCCATCTGGCGAACAAGACGCCGATAGGATTCCGGCAGGAATTGGATTTTCTTGAGCGCTCACCAGGGCTCCAGTATCTGTTTGATAAAGAGAGAGTTCGTGGTCAGAATATATTATAAGTAGGAGGCTGATGTTAGGGTTTGGATTGAACAATAAAACCGGCGCAGGCCTGTTAAGCCTGTGGTAGTTATCACGTGGCCACGCAATGACTTCACCAGTCTCGACCTCAAAAATACATACCGTACCCCTACGATATGACAGGGCAAGCGTCTCCATATCGGCGGATAGAGCTGCAGCATCGGGGACCATGGGCACCTTGTCGCCATCATTATCAGGACTAGTATACGCAAACACTTGTTCCCCAAGAAGGATACCAGTCGAGATATCCCATTTCATGACGTAACTAGGTCCAGACACAGCAATAATAGCGTTGGCAGATGAGGTGAGGAGAATGCAGCGGAATTGGAGTCGAGTTTGCCATATTGTATTTCCCATGAGGTCCATGAGGACAACCGATCTGATCGTGCACGCCGCAATAGACCTGTCCGTGAAATGGATAAGATCGATTGGGTCTTTTCGATGAATCACGCCCTCCTTTTGACAACTTTTGCGGTTGAAGAGGTTGATATCTCCAGATAACATGCCCACCGCAATGAGGTTCTCGCCACAAGCGACAGCTACAGCTATGCTGTCTTCTCCGAAATTGACAGATGCAGCACAGTCACCCCACGCGTTGTCCTTGTGCCCTACGACCGACAATCCCGGAGGGCCTGGTCGTTTTGCGAATTGCTTGTGGATAACGGAATCAAGCGGGCAGAAGGGGGGAATAATAAAATAGATGGACGACGGATCCTGCAACAGAGCGGAGCCGAATTTGGTTGCGATCCTGCTCAAGTCTGTCGACCAACTCTTGACGATCTGCACTTGATTAGTGAGTGGTGATATGTACTTGGCTCTTCGGTCTAGATAGCCCTTTAAGTTCTTCGATACTCTGATTAAGGGGTACAGATCGCCCATCTGAGCGACCATTTCGATCCACGATAGGATGTTCGTTTTGAGAAAGAGGTCTAGCGCTAGCATGATCTCGTCAGTCTCGGCTGAGGCAAAGTAGACATGCTCTGAAAAATGTGCGATAGCGTAATTCATTAGCGGTGACAGCTCCAGATTCTTACGAACTCGGGACGACATTCTCTGGCTTCGAGGGGGTTTCATTTCGCTACTCGAAAGCAACTTCAAACATGTCAAAGCGAGTCTCTCATGCGCTCTTAGCTCAGAAATGTAGAATCCCCCAGCAGACTCGGAGAGGAGGAATTCGCGTACTGTGGTATGGACAAGACTGACTGCACCAGATCGATGATCGACAAAGATCAGCTGACCACAAAGTCCTTCCACGGCACTTCTGGCGCTTGGAAGAACTGTGTTGATATCCAACTTCAGAGCGTTTGAGAGCTCGGGTATGAAGAGGTTTCTCGAGCTTGCCACAACCCAAACAAGCACAGCTCTAGCGACATGTTTTTCAAGAGTGTTCTCAGCCATTGCTCTGACGATCCTCTCATAGTAGGGGACCATTCCTTCGGGTATGCTTTGGAGTATTTGCGTCATGCTTTCTGTAGTATATACCTTTTCCAGTTCATCCAGAACTAACCTAACCCATAAAAAACAGGTGTTAGACCTTCGTAATAGGGTCTTAGCTAGATCCTTCTTACTACTCACTAGGTCAATTGCTAGATTTTCAACGCGCTCTTGAATATAATAGTCGATATCGCTGGTGCTGTCTTCTACTGATACCTCGATGCATGTTATTGATACTGACGCCTCCAAGGAGCAATGCATTCTTTGGAGTTCGGGGATCTTCCGACTCGTGATAAAGATTCTGAGTGGGAAGCTCACTTGAATGCCCTTGATCAAAGTGAATAGTTCTTGATACTTGCTGCATTCATCGATCGCATCAATAACCCAGTACTGTGGTGTAATTATGCAGGCCTCAAGAAGTAAGCATCGAGGTGTATGATATTCAGATAATTGCATTCACTTACCTGAAAGATACCTCGTTTGAAGACTTTAGTCCAGATGGTGGCGGCGTTATCTTTGTCGAACGTCGATCCTTCCTCACAGAGTCCAACTAGCTTCTCACGGACGAAAGTGTTCGACATAGCCATCTGGTATGCGATAGATCTTAAGAAATTGGTGAGAGATCGTGAAGAACTGTTCCCAATGTGAAAGAAATAGTAGGAGCATTCAAGCTGGAATTGACCAAGCCCATCTACAACATGTGCCGCCAGATATGTTTTACCTGTTCCAGGATTGGCAGTGACCCAGAAAATGGATGGGTTGTTCTCTGACGCCGAATACTCGTCACGAACAAGCTCTCCAGCTGGTTCTCTCCAATCTTGAAAGTCATCTCGAGCGTCAAGCCACAGGCATGAACCCTCAACTCTGGGGTAGTGTTCATCTGGAAGATCTGATATATCTAGGAACGGGTGCAAAACTTTCATTTGTTCACGAGACTGTTGCATAGTGGTTTCAATGGCTGTGATTCATTAGTCATTTGACGTTGTGACGATAGATACAAACATGCCATCTTTTAAGATATCCTGCGTCGCACTGATAATCGCGTTCTTCAACGTCACATAGTTTCGATCATCTGGACTATCGAATTTGCAAATATCCCGATGATTTGCATTGAGGTACTGAACTCTTTCTCGTCTAAAATCGAGTCCTTTGATTGCGAGACCATTAGATTGTTCATGAGACACTCGAATTTGAGCCAGCATGAGCAGAGGGCCCTACCGAGAATCGCGGAACTCTTTTCTACGATCAAGCCGGACGATATCCCAAGCTTCATTTGGAGAGTCTCGTAGAAAGAGAATATAGGCAAATCGTTAGCGTGTTTCCCAAAGTCTTCGTCAATCAATTGAGCTGATATTGAGCCAGTCGTGATGTCTGTAATATAAAGACGCGAAGACATTATTCCGGAAATGGTCAAGATGTTATTCAGGACTGCGGCGTAATCAGATCCTTTGTGAGGAGTGGCTAAAAAGAATATGCATTGGATGCGTTCCTTGAACTCTGGAATGTTGTTGGCTAGGATAAAAGCCTAGCATTAGTTAGCTCTAAGGGCCCCTTCGGGTTCTAGCAGCTAAAAGATCCTACCTTCTTTATCACGAGTCCGCCCATGGAATGTCCAATCAGTAGTATAGGTCCCTGTGAGATTTAGGCAATGCACGATATGATAAACATCTCCAACCTTACGTTTCCCTTGTCTCTCAGGTAAGGGGAATTGCGCATCTCTTCTAAAAGTGACTGTCCAAAATCGTGAACGTTTAGTATGCTGGACTTCGTACTGGCCCAATCCGAGTCGTAACCAAAGCTGTGTATGTTGGCATTGTGTAGTTCAGGCTCCAGTGGCAGCCAGAATTGCGGCCAGAAGTTTCTAGGGTCGCTCCCTTTCCGCCAAGTCTTGGTTGAGCCTCCTCGCAGACCATGCACGAATATGATGTCGATAAGTGGCTCCGGGGAAGAATGAAGAAGCCCAAGTCCCAGAGGGCCCCGGGCGGCCTTCTCGTCATCGCTGTTGGTATGTTTCCGAGCCCACGTACTGGTGAATCGCTTCTTGAGGAAGTGGAGGCCCGGCCGTGAAATAGGCTCTACGGGGATAGCATTCGTATCAGAGCTATTGTCGGCGGATGACCTTTGGCGGAAGGATACTTCCCGGGTGAGGCTTTGGGTATGGGATCCGTTGCCGACCTGTGACTTTTGAGTACTTTAGCGGTGTATAGGCTGTGAAGTATGGCAACAGCACGTACCGACATGGCCAGGGAGATATATACATAAATAATGGCATGTCCCAGTGCGTGGTGGGTGGATAGCGACGTGTACCGCGAAGTGAACCAGGCATGGTGCGAGAGCCGTGAGCTGATGAGGCTAACTGCGACCCCGGCAATGATGCATTGCAAGCGGAGCTTGAACCATTAAACGGTTAGCCTGAGCCCCTCTCGGCCCCCGGAGCGAATCAACTAAGCCTACGCTCTGCGGCGGGAGGATTCGTCGCATACGGATAGTGGCTACATTTTCGGAATGCATTGCATCGACATGTATAAGAATGGACTCGGGGCTTCTGAGCCGAAGCAGGACTTTTACGACCGTCAGGATATATCTGCAACCTGAGTCTCAAGGTGCTGTTAAAACGTGGAAACAAACACTGACCTGTTGTAGTCGTACTGACATGATTGTGGCTGCTATCTGTCCCAAACTCATCGAAACGTGGGTGTCCGAATCTTTCGACAGCTCAGTAGGTCATTTGTTGAGACCTACGACTTCCAGGTCGAAAAGGTTACGAATGCCTTAAGCTTTTAAGGTGATGGAGCATAGACCTTGGTGCTTGAAGACGCTCGTCCGTGGATTGGAGAGAACCCGGCATGGGAAACGTTTAAGAAATCAAGGGCTCATTGCACGTAGATCTGCTTGCTCTGGCCTTAGGACATCTTCCCCACATAGCAAGTTCTCCTCCTGCATCTCCAATACGATTTCAAGGACAGCCTTCTCCTTTGCCTTCGAGAATCCCTGCAAGTTCACGCTGTTCCCAGATAAGCCTGCCGCAACAGCTTCTTTCACAAGGGCTTCCCACTCCTCTTCGTCAACGCCTGCATGCCTTGCGAATCCAGCTGCGCCACGATAATAGACCTCTGCGTTCTTCAGTAAAGTCGGTGCACTCTTCGCAGCGATGCCATGCGGATGGGGACCTTGACCGAGACGATAGCGTAGAAGCTCGCAGTCTCCGCGGCGAAGGTATATTCGGGGCAAGTTTTCAGCGTTTGGTAATTTACTTGCTGCGGTAAGACCGTCCAGCGCTTTGGTAATATGTCCCCATCGGATTTCATTCAGACGTGTCGAGTCTGTTTCAGAGAGCTGTGTGCTCAACTGCGCTGAAACTCGTATGCTAGTGTTAAACGTGATTTCTGCATCTGCTTGGTCGCAGAGACCTTGAGGGTGATTGGTCAGATCAAGGGATGCATCAAAAGCCGCAGCCAGCTTCCGCTCGTACTCGAGTATGTCCAGCTGACCGTGCCGAAAGCTTGCATCTGCAAATGCAGCCATAAATTTCGCGTTTGCCAGACACTCTTCTTGAACCCTTTCTGTGTCTCGTAGACACGGGAGCTTCTCTTTCAGCATGCGGTAATACTTTTCGATCCATCCTAGATCATCGCTTCCCTGCGGTATCACAAGGCTGCATATAGTCGTCAAAGTATCCAATTGCGCGACCATTGTGTCTACAAGAGACCCATGCGTCACAGGTTCTAAAATGGTAGCCCAAGCCTCCTCGCTTGTTGTGTGGTTTTCTGACTTATCGTTCACATACGATCTCTCTGTAGGACTGACATGGTCTTCTTCTGACTGTGTTAATTGGTATTCCTGGAGTGTGAGACACCGTTGGAACAGCTCTAAGGCTTCTTGGAGAAGGCGAAGTCCATCGATCTGACTGCTAAGTGGGTGTCTCAACTCCGTAGCCGCTTCTACAAAGCTCGTCAAGAGCTGGGCCGTATTACTAGCAAGTGTCAACACGACATTCAATATCGGAGAGGGTAGGGAAGCGTACAACAGGAGATCTGGGTTATTTTGTTTGATGTCGAGAGCGTATCTGTGAGACTCTAGCGCAAGTTGTAATAAATCCATCAACGAGAATGGCATGAAAGCCAGCAAGCGTGGTTGCTGAGCAAGTTCATATTGTAGTCGGGCCCTAGAACGCATCAGGCCGAGATTCTATCAGAGCGCCTCTATGTGATGGTTATGACGAACGGGACTACTCACTTGTTGTACGCGAGATCAAAGGACTGAGGATACTTGGCAAGACCTGCATCATAATCCTCTATGGCTCTGATAAAGAACCTTGTCGATTTTGCTGCGTCACCAGCTCGCCATTTCTCACCAGCTTCTTCGAAATCAACGCCCACTGATATGATTTTAGCAATGGTCTATGCTGCTTGCCTTAGGTTGTTGTTTGGAAGGTCTTGTACCGGCAAGGAACTCGTTCGCATTCTCGGGTCTCTTGGTAACGTATGTTAGAAAACTGACGAAACGCATCTGATGCTTCTCGCATGCACACCGTGCTTTTCTGCTTGCTGGGCTTCTTGACAGCTTTCAAAAACTGCTTGGATTTGACCATCTTTGCCTAAAATGTGGAATGTGACAAGGTCAGCAAAACCGCCAGCTATCCCATCCGCTGGCATGATGCACTTCTCAGGGTGTCCTCCAGAAAAGCTCAACTTTCGGGACATCGTTCAGACCTTCTCAGAGGACCCAACCGTTCAACAAGTGAAATAAATTGACATTTAACCTCTTTCAGTGTGGATCTTGACTGGTCCGAACAGCCTATTTTAACTTGTTCCAAAAGTATTTTTACGAGTGTGCCAAGGGATACCTAGTGCAACATTTCTTGCCATCGAATGGGATAGGTCAGGGCATCCCAGTGCTGGCGCTTGCCGAATGCAACGTGTCCCAAGCATTGATAGTGATGCACTATTGTTTCGTTGCACATTTCGATAAAAAGACAGGATTGAAAAAGTGATAACGGACAGATCGGCCAGAGAAGACGGATAGCAAAGGAGGGAAACCGGGACTCGATCAGAACACACAATCATAGGACGATGAACAAGACGCTATTAGAGGACTGATGAGATAATCATACCGATCAGCCTTTTAAGTGCAGTCTACCACGACAGGGAACAAATTTCTTCACAAAAAAAGGTCTGGACTCCGTATTGGATCAACCCCCTACCCGACTGCAGTGAGTAGCAAGGAACAGTGTCTTCCGCTCAGACTATCATATACATTAATGACACCTCGTTACGGCGGAAAGAGTGATTTATTCTGCATCGTGCGTTCGAAGGAGTTTAGGGCGGAGGCAGCAATACCTTATCGTCGACAGGGACTGACGATCGACGGACGGTGGCGCAGGGGAAACCTCGGTTCGCGCTAGCGAGGGGAAAAACGTGGTTCCCTTGTCGGCCGCTTTTTAGCCCTTGGCACAAGCCTCCGTCCCTCTCCGCTCGGCGCTTGCTCACCACACCGGTCTGAACTATACTGAATTAGTAGAGATGGGGGCAGGTTGAGTCCGACCTGATGACCCCCAACATGGTTTTTTAAACGACTGGAAGACCCCTCCGAGCCTTCCCTCTTCCAAGTCTTCACCCCAGTGCGTGTTGTTTCAGACGCTGCGGAGACTCATTACTAATCATTAGTTTCGAGCACGCGGCAAGAGACATCGCGGCTAGCAACAGTCAGAATTTAAAAGGGGGTTTCATACTTTGAGGCCGATCGACAGCCCTTCTACTTATCGTCGACCTCCACCTTTCCAACCCCACGTCTCCCATCCCATATAACTTCTGCAACTCCGAGCTCTCTTCCCAGTTTACCTGTCCGACGAGCGTATCGACAGCCGGAAGCTGTTGCGCAACAATTAGCCGAACATCTTATCAACGTCATTGACACTCGAACCTTGCAAATTCGTGTACCACGTGGAACGGACGAACCTGTTGATCTCTGCTACCGAGACAGGCAGTTAATCTCGGCGAGGTCAATTTCAATTCGACCGTTACGAAAGTCACCGTTCGCTCGAGTCGTGCAATCCGTTATCATCGCCATGGGTCGCTCCATTGAGTCTTCACGTCCCATCATGGCTCCCAGTGTAAGTTTCAACTTGCCTCCACCACTGGTCATGCCTTACGATCCCACGAACAATGATTGGATTGTATATCACCCGTCTCTAATCTAGCTATTCTCTGCACTGAAGAATGCTAATCATGGCTTGTTCCCAGGTAACATCGAAGCGCGCATCGAAGCGATTTTCCACCTTCAGCGGCGTTCCCTCTCTTGCAGCTTCCGACGCAACCATCACTACCAACGCTTCATCCACTAGCAATGACCCACGCCTACAAGAGATCAAAGAGTGGACTCAAGGGTTCGATCGACTCGAAAACAAGCGTCTGCAGCAGCAAAGATATCAGCCTACTCCTGAGAAAACCGACAACCTTAGCAAGCTGGCTTTGGGAGCGAAGGTGGAGCGGGCGTTGGGGCGGAGAATGACCGATCAGGATGCGTCAATGAAGGTGCGACCGAAGTTACTGGACGAAAAGGCAGGCATAGGGAGGTCCGTCACTATTGCGCCATGATATCCGTCAACAGCTCTCACACACATTCCGAATTGAAGCAAGAGAGGTTGATGGCATTCACGTAGGGGAAGATTTATTGTGGAAGATGATTGAAGTCTTCTGCTGAGCTTGCATTGGCGTCTTGTCAGGCTGCTAGCTTACTGCTGTGTTGCATGCATTCAATACTTACCGCTTGGCGAGCCTCAACCTTGGCGTATCTTTTCCTCCGTCAAATAGCAAGGCTTGCAAAGGCGCTTTCCGTACAATAGAGCGAAGAAATAGCCAGATATTCGTGCGGTCACCCTGAGCCTTACTTCTACATACTGAACCTACTCGCAGGAGTAACTCGGGTCATGCTCCGTTTCTGCCTGTCAGCCGTCTCAATTGAATAACCCTGATCAAAAGCTGAGACACGCTGTCAAGTATAGTCGTACTTTGTCGCAACAGCGGACAAGTAAAGTACAGTTCCGGCACCTTGTTTGTCAAGGAAAGCATGGTGTGATTTGTTTGCACCGGATCAACCCCTTCTGTGCTTATAGGTAAGTAGAGGCTCCAGATCCTACATGACAGCGCTGCATGCTTCTGCGGGCAATTGCACGTCACAGTGATGATTAGAACCACCAAGTGGGAGACTATCACATGGCAACATGGAGAAAATATAAAGTAGTGGATCGCGGAAAGTGCAGGCGCGACGATTCTAACTTCGGCCACTAAAATTTCATAAAACAACTTCATCCTCTACCCCTACCGTCTCTCCGACCCTCCGACCCTCACCTCCACATCCACCTGCAGAGGAATACTCGAGCATTACTCTTTGTTTTCCACTCAGTTATCTCGTGCCTTATTCCTCTCAAAATCTAGCAGCTGTCGTAATTAATTGCATCCTTGCGCCTGACTCAGCCGCCATCAGTGCTTTTTTCCTTCCGCCTCCCCGCGCGTTAGATACCCTCGAGTCCTGGTCTCAGATTCGCATCTTTCTTCAATTGCTGTACTTGCGAAGCATCTAGTTCGTATTACGAGTCTCCTATTACTCTTCTAACTTTTTATTCTACATCCGTGGATTAGTAAGTCATCATCTGCTGTTTATCTGCTATTGAAAGCCGCAACTAATGAGTCCGCAGATAGTCTAGTACAATTCTTCGTCGGGCCCATCTACGTATATAAGCGTGTAACCTCACACTCTCCTTGCTCGACACTCACACACTCGAAGTTCTGTGACCTGTGACCTTGGCCTAGCATTTGTGCTTAGCGAGGATGGCTTCCGAATCTGCTCCTAAGGCTATGAACGGCAACTACGCTGCTCAGCAGCCGTATGACCAGCAATCTCAAGTCCAGCCATCCAATAGCATGACCGGCAGTGCATCTTCAGGCGCCTTCAGCGCCGATCAGGCAAATACCCCAAGCACTGCACATAGTGCTTCCTCCACAACCAACGAGGGCAAAACCAGCGTACCTAAGGACGAGGTTGGGTGGTACTTTGTTGAGCAATACTACACGACACTGAGCAAGAATCCCGAAAAGTTGCACGTAAGCTTCGCGGTCCCTCTAGCCATTTGAAGGGGACCTCCGTCCGGCTGACACGTTCGAATAGCTTTTCTATTCGAAGCGCTCGCAGTTTGTGTCTGGAGTGGAGGCTGAGAAGGTCTCCGTTTCTGTGGGTCAACGTGTATGTATTCAAGTCAGCGATCCTGAAAGGTCGCTAACTGACTGCTGTGATAGGCCATCAATGAGCGCATCAAGGAACTGGACATTTCCGACTGTAAGGTCAGGGTGTCTAATGTTGACTCCCAGGAGTCCTTCAAGAACATCGTTGTACAAGTCATTGGAGAAATGTCAAACAAAGCCGCGCCTCACCGCAAGTTTGTTCAAACATTTGTCCTTGCCGAGCAGCCCAACGGATACTTTGTGCTCAATGACATCTTTCGCTACATCGTCGAAGACGAGGAAGAAGAACAACAGCTCGAGTCTGAAGTGCCTCCAATCCATGAGCCTCCACCCACCGCGGCTCCCGAGGCTGAACCAGAGACACTAACAAGCTCAACGGACCCTGCACAGCAGCAACATGACGTCGAGCAGGTCGACAAGAAGCTTCAAGAGGAGATCAAAGAGAGCTCTCGCGACACAACTGAAGAGCCTACAGAAGAGCCTACAGCAGAGCCTACAGAAGAGCCTGTTCCCGCTGAACCCATAACTTCCGGCACCGCAGATGTGAACCACGCCGAAGATGCTCCTGCAGCTGCTGTTACGGAGCATGAGGCAGAGGAGCCTCAAGAAAGTGTAGAAGAGCCAACGAAGGTCGAAGACGTACCTCAGGAAAAGCCCAAAGACCCAGACCCAACACCAGTAGCATCTCCTCCAAAGCCCACGAAGGCCACACCAACTCAACCACAACCAGCAGCAGCACCACCAAAACCCGCAGCCCCAAAGACGTGGGCGAATCTCGTTGCAGCCAACCGAGTTGCGCCGCCAGCAGTACCAAGCTCCTCTAGCTCAACGTCTCCAGCCTCATCACAGCCAAAGGCCACCCAGCCTCCAGTAAACCGACCGCCTTCGCCTCCACCACCAAACAGCGAAGAGCCAAGCCGATCACAAACGAATGGTAACGCTGGATGGCAAATGGCGGGCCAGGACAGCTCTAAGCGGCAAAACCGTCAACAATCGATATCCGGCAACGCGGACAAGGACCATGTCCTAGGTTACGTGAAGAACGTCACCGAGAAGGTTGACGCTTCTCTGCTGAAAGCTGCACTTGCTGAGCATGGCAAGCTTGCCTATTTCGACGTCAGCCGCCCAAAGGTATACTCTAAGACCGTAAATAATCGCTTCATTTGCTGACCTACAACGTCTAGAACTGCGCCTTCGTCGAGTTCGCGGATGCTACTGGCTATCAAAGCGCCGTCGCCGCGAACCCCTACAACATCGGTGGCGAGCAGATCTGGGTTGAAGAGCGACGCCCTCGTCCCAACGCATACGGTGGGGCCTATAACAATCGAGGTGGCATGCGCGGAGGCCGAGGAGGAGCCGAAGGTCGTGGCGGTAGCCAGGGACGTGGGGGCTACCCCAAGGACGGAGGACGAGGTGGCTATGCTCCCCGTGGTCGAGGGGGAAGCATGACACCAAGAGGTCGCGGACAACCCCAGGCTGCCTAAACCCGACTATCACAGACAGATCACAAGCTCGGTATCACCCAGCCGCAGTCGTATATCACTACATCAGTCAAGAGAGCGATCTACTGTGTATCCATACTGTTTACTCTACACCAGCGACGGCCATGGTTGGGCGCTAGGAAAAGTTTTGGGGCAGCAGCATCTTTCGTGCTTTGCATAGCGACACTGCGGGCTAAATTTGGGAAAATACCTACCTTTCCTTTCGTGCGCCGTCACCAATCCTCTTCTCCGCTGGTCACACTGACTTGGCTAACTCATATACACTTTCGAGATCTGCAAGAAGGAGATGCCGAGGATCTTTCTGCACCTGTTCACGCCTTCGACAAGGGCTTATGTCTTGCAGTCGTGATGCAATCAATGTACAGAGTAGATAGACTAGCTAGTTATCTTGGAGGAATTGAGATTGAGATTGCGAATTGTATGAATGAGTCTACACTCCTGGCTCCGAACTATGTATTGGACATTATCCGTATCCCATCAATGTTACACATATCCCATCAGTATCCTAGCATGGTGCACCTGTCCAGGGGGTGGATCGTTCATGGTGGCCATATCATCGTTTCTCATGCGTTATCTTCTTCGAATTTATTATTCTTACATGCTTCTTCTTTGCTTCAGCAACATTTGAGCAACATTGATGCATCCTTTCGTGTAATCATTGGTCGGTTCCAGCCCTGCCCATACGTCAAAAACATGCAAAAGATCTCTGTTCAGGAAGCAAGAAAGAATGGGTAAGCGCTGATACCATCCCCTACCACCGTATCATCGGGCATCTTCCTCTAGTCGGTGGACCACTGCCAAAGGGTCCAGATGGGGAGCCTATGCAGTACAGATGAATGCAGCCTGCTGCTGATAGTCCAACAGGAAATAAACCACTGACGACCCAAGAGATTGAAGAGACTTTGGTGACGTTGTTGGGAAAGTAAAGGAAGTAATAGGAAATTGCCTTGGTTGAGGATCCAGAGGGAGTAATAAGAGATTGGATCGGACTTGCTAAACGTACAAGTCGGACAGCAGCTGCCACAGACCTTGAAGAAAAAAGAGAAGGCGATGAAGGAGAAGAGGACAAATGAGTTCTAGAAGAGAGAGAGAGAGAGTAAGGAAGGCAATGGATGGTGAGATTGCAAATTAAGCAGCTCTGCCATTGTGCTTCAGTAGCTGAGTGGCATGCACGCTCTTGCCTCCCAGCTGTGCATTTGGATCGCTGCCTTTCGCTGCGCTTGCATGCTGTCTCATCTCATGCCGTTGGGATCTTCAAAGTGGAATTCCCCGCCGTCCTTGGAGTACCTACGCACCCTTACCATCTCCCTTCGCCTCCTCTTCCAACCCCCCAAAGACCATCTCCTCCACTTTCTTCAATCCTTCCTCCTCCGCCTTCGACATCCCCTTACCCTCATCGCCAACGCCCGCAACCCTATCGTCCAGCAAAACCTTCGACTCGCCCAGCGCCAATATCTTCTCTTCCACCGTCCCGCGGCTCACCAATCTCACCACCTCCACCTCGCGCGTCTGGCCCACCCTATGCGCGCGGTTCTCAGCTTGAATATCGTCCTGCGGATTGAAGCTGCTGTCGAAGATGATGACTTTGTTGGCGCTCGCAAGGTTGATCCCCGTGCCGCCGGCTTTGGTTGAGAGCAGGAAAATCGAGGTTGGGGAGTCGGAGGCATTGAAGGCGTCGATGAGGGGCTGGCGGGTGGGAATGGCGGTCGCGCCGATGAGATAGGAGTACTCGATACCAAGGCTTTGAAGGACTTCGCGTAAGATTTCGAGGACGATTACGAATTGGGAAAAGACAAGGACGCGGTCCCCGTTTGCGAGGTAGGTTTTGAGGAGGGCGGTCAGGGCGGTGATTTTTCCGGAGTCGAAGATGGGGTTGGGGCTGGTGGGGAGAAGGAAGGCCGACATGGTTCCGGGGTAGGTGGCGCAGAAGTTGTGGATCTCATGGTCGGTCATTATGGATAAGTCTTCGAAACACAAGTCGGGATTGCGGTCTGGTAGTTGGGGTTCGTTGACACAGGCTTCGGAAATTTCAGCGATGATCGCGTCGGTGTAGAGGCGTCGGGCCAAAAGAGGGTGGATGGATGCCTTGCGCAGGGCCATTATGATGTTGGCGGATTCATTTTTGGCGCTTTTGATGCCAGCAGCGCGATTTTGGACGATCTTCTGGGCTTTCTGTGTCTCTGCCTCGTAAATCTCGATTTGCGACGTCGAGAGCTCGCAATACTCGACTCGATGGGTCTTCTCAGGTAGGTTTTTGAGGACTTGATGCTTCTTGCGGCGGAGCACGAAAGGCGTCATCATGGCTTTTGCACGTGCGATACGTTGCACAGAAAGTAAAGCTGCATGGCTGTCATCGGTCGTTTTGGCCTTGTGACTGAAAATGTACGAGAGGTTCTCGCTATGCTCATTGAACACATTCGGGAGGATGAACCCAAGAAGTGAGACCAATTCGCGAAGATTGTTCTGCAAGGGTGTTCCTGTTAATAGTAAGCGAAACTGCGCTCCTATCTTCATCAACTGCTTGGATGCAACAGAGTCGCTATTCTTCAAGGCATGCCCTTCGTCGAAGACGCAGACGACAGGCGAGAGTCTCCTCAGAAATTTGGTCTCGTCTTTGAGCTTCGCCATTGAGTATGTTGTCACAACAACATCAATCGACTCAATGTTTTGTCGTATCTGCTCGCGAACCTCCTCCCTGCCCTTGAGGTCGCTGTAGAATGGCATTACCTCCAAATTTGGACAGAATATTGAAAACTCGCGAAGCCAGTTTTCCAACGTAGATGGCGGAACGACGACGATATGCGGGCCGTTGACTCCCTTCTCCTTCAATTGTGCTAAGAAAGCAATGACTTGACATGTCTTGCCAAGCCCCATGTCGTCTGCGAGGATACAAGACAATCCTTTATCGAACAGTAAGGACAGCCAGCTGACCCCGACTATCTGATAATCTTTAAGCACCACATCTTCACCCATGATCCCGGGCTGGGAAAGGGAACCAGCTTTCCTATGGGGTGTGACGCTGTCGTCATCAGTAGCATGTCCGCTAGTAGGTGTGCCGATACCCGAGTCACTGTTGGGCAAAGTGTTTTCCGGCTTTACCAGGTCTGCTTCGCCGTTCTTGGAGCCGCCGTAGATGTTGAATTCCCACTTATTCATCTCATCCGCGACGGGTCGGCCCAGAGTCTCGCATCGTTTCACGAGCTCGTCGACTGCTTCGTAGCCAGCCCACATCTCGATGCATTTGTCAACGATCTTGTCCCCGATCGGTTTCTTGATGGTATTCTTCACAGTGGTCTTCCTCGTAGTGGTCCTTCCCGTGGCCGTTGCAGTAGGAACGTCACATGAAACCTTTCTTATGTCCTTGAGGAATCGAAAGGGTTTCTGAGAGAGCAGGGTGGTGGCAATTTCCGTGGTGGTCGCAGCAATATCCTTCAGATCAGCAACGGAACAGGTGTTGAAGAACTTAAGTACTTTAGTTTCGACTTCCTCTCTATCGTCGTCGGGTTCCAGGTCTACCGCCGAATCCGAATCGTCAGAATCTAGCGATCCTCGCATAGCTCGAGGAGGAGAAGGTCTTGGAGCCATGGGTGATGCAGGCTCTGGGACAGGTGAGCTAGGTCGCTTTCGACCCTGGACCAAGCGCCGTCTTTGCTTTGGCGGTTCAGTTGGAATAGACGCTTGACTGGGCTTTGGGAGCTGGGTGCTCGTCCATCGTTCTTGGATCGATCTTAGGGGTGGCTTTGCAGGTTTGTCGGGCCTCCGCGTCGGAGGCGCGGTGATTTTCTTGTCGTCATCTGACAGGGTCAAATCAATCTCCGGAGCTTGAGGCTCTTCAGATAACAGCATATCTACTGCATCATCATAATTGCATTTTTTCTTCAGCAAAGCGTCCCTGCATTGCTTGACGGTGTAAGACGGCAAGACTACCTGCATTCGCTCCACCTTGACACGAAGCTGGAAGTCCTCGATACTGTCAAGGGACATGTCATGCACCGGCTCGGCCTTAGCAGGACCTGCCTGTCGTTGCTTGATCGGTCGTCTTGCGTTCCCATAGGCATTAGCCATGACATCAGCCGAACGTTTGCCGGTAATCTGGGATGTTGTTTGGCTATCATCTCTATTTCTCGAGTCATAGACAGAACCTTTGAAGTCTGGTATTTGACCCTTGCCCTGAACACTTTCTAACGGTCTGTAAAATGCACCTGCGGTAACCTCTCGAAAACGACTGATGCCTCCATTAGAGCGGCTATCCTTCGTGGATCGGACGAACGTCGATGGCTTAATGTCATTCCGCCGGACTTGTTGAGACTCGTCATCAGATGGCCCTCCTCGATACACAGGACCCTCGTCATCGCTGAGGTCTATGACCGGAGGTTTGACAACGCCCATCGGAGGTCTGAAAACTGTCCCAGCAGGAGCCATCATACTGGCCAAGCCACCTGTGCCTCTTGGAGCTGGCGGTCTAGATGGTGAAGACGCAGCTACTTGAACAATGGACGGTTTTTGACTACTGCCCGGAGTATTCTTCTCGATGATCTGCGTTGGCTGTGTGACATGTATGGGAGGCGAATATGGGGGTAGGCTTCCATGGTGTCGTGCGAAGGGTCTATTGGAGACCGGGACCGTTGCGACAGTTTCGTGGCCTTGAAAAAGGTCATCGCCACTATCGTCCTCGGAATCGTAGGCCTGGCCTCTCGAGACATGTCCATTCTCTGTCTTCCTCCTCTTCGTCGGTGTTTCTTGAATCAAATCCATCCCCGGCAAAGCTCTGATTCCAGCAGCACGAACGGTAAAGGGTGCAGGGTCTCTTAGTTCCAGGGCTGAGTATCCTCACGACGACAGCTTCTTAAGATCTCAAGGTCAAGGAGACTGCGAAGGAGTCGAATCATACATACTGGCTACTACTGACAGAGTATCTTTCGAAGACAGAACACTCCTGGTGGTGATGGAGCACTCCACACTGATAATGAATATACAGTGGAAAGTGCTAAGCGAGGTCCAACTGCGTCTTCACGCGAGACGCTTACCCATATGTAGTTAGCGTTATTTTCTATGATTTCCATTCCCACTTCAACCACCTCGAAAAGTGCCGTCTCTTGGAGCCTCAGCAGCAGACCAGGCGAATTTGCAGAAACCGAGTATCCTGCAGTATAATATTGTCGGCTTGTGAGGATGTATCTAATCTTGTGGTTCTATCATCTCCTTTTGGCTGCAGGGCTGCAATTCTGCCTTCGGGTTACTCCATCCCCAAATTGTGAATATAACAGCGCGGGGAATAGCAATGAAGCAATGGCTGCGAACTGTAGCCTCAAATTCTCCGGCTCTTCAAACTGGATATAACTATGCAGCGTCTTCTATAAGCCGCTTGGGACAAGAGTCGGAAACAGATAAGTATCCATCTCTTCTTGCGGCCTCATCCATATAGTCTACCCCTTCTACTCTTGGGCTGATAGCCAGCACTCACTGGGTCACAAGGCGAAATCATGTGGCTTCGGGACATTCATCATGACCTGTCATTCAAACGTAGGTCAATCTAGAGTCACTCTGGGAACACTAGTTTTACAACAGAGAGAGCTGCGTACACGCAGTTTGTGATAGTCAGTTCACTCAGGGCTGTCTGCAGCTAAGTTCTGACGGAATTATCAAGAGGAAAAGGGCATCAAGTTCCTGTCTCGGTCCTTGGCTAAATGCAGGCTTACACATTCTTATCTAAGGAGTATAGATGGGAAGCCAGCAGCAGGGAGAACGCCGGCATCTAAAGCTGCAGACACGTACAAAACATTTTACAGGATGACAGGACCCCAAACCTAGTCATTCAATATGTTGTTGAGAAGCATCGGACATGGCCTTTCATCAATGGGCAGAGAGGAGTTTCGCACAAATGGTTCTTGGTGCATCCGGGCAATATAAACGTATCCGTGAGGCGATTGAGCTACGACTACTAAAACGATACGTAACTGACAAAGGCGCGCTGGCCGAGTCAGCGAATGCATATGATGGTGGAGATGGGAACATGAGCAGGAAAGGAAACTTCGTACTTCGTGTTCGATGGTCATAGTGACTGAGATGGTGGTAGCAGTAGGTTGGGTCACATGGAGTAATACTATTATTTTAGACTGAGACGAGCCAACAGAATCAGGCCACCGATTAGCATCCAGATCTACTGTTGATCATCGACAGGAGCACTAATCGTTCCTGATGAAAGAGTACGGTATCAAGGCAAGAAAGAACAAGGTTGACGACCTCAGGCATCCGCATTTGTTCTGCTCGGATAATTCTTACTAATGCTACTAACGATGCTTGAAAAAGTAGTCTTTTGTTAAAATTTAGATATCTTTGGATAAACTAGTCCAAATCGGGTAATTTTAATAAATTTTGGAAATTTATAGTATAATCTAATTTTATTACCAAAAAATACTATAAATAGTCTTTATATTACTCGATTTAGACTAGTTTGATTCTAAATATTTTAATTTAAATTAATAAACTTCAAGCTAATCTTAACTAAGTAATATAAAAACTATTTATAGTATTTTTTGGTAATAAAATTAGATTATACTATAAATTTCCAAAATTTATTAAAATTACCCGATTTAGACTAGCTTATCCAAAGATATCTAAATTTTAACAAAAGTCTACTTTTTCAAGCATCGTTAGTAGCATTAGTAAGAATTATCCAAGTAGAACAAATGCGAACGACGATTCTGTCAAGCGTAGACTAATCGTTGGTTCGGTTTTCGATTCCACCTTCTAGAATCGACTTGAATCGACGATTTAACTTTAGGAATCGAATCAAAAATTAATTCGATTCTAACTAGTTTGGAATCGACTCGACTTGAATCGAGTCGATTTTCGATTTCAATATTTGGAATCGAATCGAATTGTCAAGAAATCGAAAATTACGTCATTATGTCAAGAATAATTGTTTTTAGATTAATCTATTATTATTTTTTAATATATAATACTATTATCTATAGATTTATAGATGCTAATTAATAGACTGGCCGCGTCGAGTCGGGTCATCGAGTTCGAGCCGGGTTCCCGGCCCGCCAAGACCCGATTCGGGTCAGAAATCTTGGCCCGAGTATTCGGGCCAGGTCAAAGGGTAGGTATGAAGTACTTAGCGTATAACCCGGCCCAACTCGCCAAGACTCGAAAAATTTAGATTATTTTTGAAAAAGTGCATTAATCAACTTAATCAAGTTGATTAATTTAATTAATTTGTTTATAATATTATATAGTAATGCATTTAGGTAATGCATTTGTACGTTATTTGTGCGTTATTATTTTTAAACTATTTTTAGTAATTCGAATAATGCGATTTTTTTTAAAAATAGAAAATCTTGGCATTTTGACGTCATTTTCGATTGCTTGGCGGGTCGATCGGGCCGAGTCAAGAAATCGTTGACCTAGGTCGATTCCAAGTTGGGTCAAGAGGTTGGTACCAAGTATCCGGGTCGGGCCAGAATGTTGATACCGAAACCTGGCCCGACGGTTAGTCTACTAATTAAATTAGATTTAAATAATGATATATTACTATATTGCATTAATAGCATCTATAAATCTATAGATGTTAATTAAACTTATTTAAATAATAATATATTACTATATTGCATTATTTATATCTATAGATCTATAGATGTTAATTAAACATATTTAAATAATAATATATTACTATATTGCATTAATAGCATCTATAGATATTAATTAAACTTATTTAAACAATTATGCATTACTATATTGCATTACTTGCATCTTTAAATCTATAAATACTAATTAAATCTATTAATTAATTAAAATCTAAATATCAAAGATACTATTTTAATTCTATATAATTAATATATTAAATATTATTGATAAAATTAATAGACTTATCGATTCGAGTTAATTTTTCGATTCGATTTTCGATTCAACTTTTGGAATTGAATCGAATTGTCGATTTCAATTTTAGAAATCGAATCGTTAAGACTTTCATTTCAATTCGAATTGAATTGTCAAGATTTGATTTGATTTCTTAAATCGACGCAATTAGTTTAGTTAAGCGAGAGGAAGTTTCGTCAAGAAATCTATACTTAGATCAATGCTTTGCTAGGATGCAATCTATGTTTTTTGTTAGAGATTTACATAGAGCGAATTATATAAGTATGTATTAACTAATACTAAAAGCATAAGAAGTAAGTATAGAGAAGATCGCGCAACAAATTATGTGTGCGATCGCGAACACGTTAATACAAGTAGAGCTAACGACGAGCTAAAGCTAATTTGATCTAAATCTAGCCTAGATTAATGCATAATTATAACATTATTTTCTCTTTTAAACTAGCGATGTTCGCATCGTTGCAAAGATTTATTTAGAAATAACGCATATTCTTAATAAGAAGACGCGTTGTTATTTTTGATATTTTTAAGATTCTAAATTCTAGAGCAAATCTAAAACATATTTTTCGAATGCTTTAAATTCTTTAGAAGTGTCTTCGTTTGCGCGTTTTAAGTGCGATTGCATTGTTACTAAATTTAAAGATTATAATATTATTGTCGTAATAATTTTTAACGATCTCGTTAAAATTCTTGAATTCGTTATTATCTACATAGTATTATTTTATATTTCGTTGCTTTTCGTTAATTTATTTACAACAATATTGCAATCTTTTATAATGTTATCTAGATATTACGAGTCGCATACTAATAAATATTATTCGTTGCGCATCGTTCTTCACAAGGCAATTAGAAAGAAAAGATTTGTTAACAAAATTAAAATAATTAAGATGACTTGACTCTTAAATAGATTAATCGTTGAATCAAGTTATAATATTATCTCTCTAATTCGACTCGACGTCAAGATTGAATCGTAACGATTTTTTGAAATCGAATCGCTCAAAGTAGTTTAACGCGAAGCGCGCTAAACTACTTATAGTAATCGACTAAACTACTTTGAGCGATTCGATTCTTCGAATTTTTTTTGATCTAAGTCTTAATATTTGCACGTGACATTTTCGGGTCAACGCGACTAGTTTACTCTTAAATATCTTAAATTCGAATTAAGATAATTAAGATAATTAAGATTTTAAATATCTTGAACATCTTAAATCTCAAATAATAAAAAAATATATAGCTTTCGAACGCGACTTTTTTATGAATTGTGTTCAACTTATCTTAAGTCTTTACTTATTGTTACTTTGATTCATTAAATCACTTGTAAAAATTCATTAAATATAGATTGATCGTCGGGCCAGGAATTGGTATCAACTTTCTAACCTGGCCCAAATACTTGGTATCAACTTTCTGATTCGACCCAAATACTCGATATCAACATCGTGACCCAGCTCGAAATCGACCTAGATCAACGATTTCTTGACCTGGCCCAATCAACTCGCCAAGCAATCGAAAATGACGTCAAAATGCCAAGATTTTCTATTTTTAAAAAAATTCGCATTATTTGAATTACTAAAAATAGTTTAAAAATAATAACGTACAAATAACGTACAAATGCATTATCTAAATGCATTACTATATAATATTATAAATAAATTAATTAAATTAATCAACTTAATTAAGTTAATTAATGCACTTTTTCAAAAATAATCTAAATTTTTCGAGTCTTGGCGAGTTGGGCTAGGTTATACGCTAAGTACTTCATGTCTACTCTTTGATTTAATTCGAATACTCGATATTAACATCGTGACTCAAATCGACTTTTCGATATCAAAATTCTAACCCAACTCAAGTCTTGGCGAGCTAGGAATTTGACTCGAACTTGATGATTCAACTCGACGCGATTAGTCTAATTAAATATAAGATTGTCTATAGTTGCAATTTTTGTTATTAAATGATTGCTTACATTGTCTAAAGACGTCTACAATTTTTTTTAATAACATAATTCTCTTTAATATTTTTTACAAAAGTATTAGCGTAATACTTTGAATACTTTAAGAATGTTTATATTAGATTAACGCGTCTTTACTTCAAACAATAGCTCAATAGCATTACGTCAACTTTTTGTTAATAAAGACGACAAAAATTAAAATTAACAAGTTTAACGTCTATTATAAAGATCGTATCAATTTAAAAAATTAACTTATATAAATAAATATTTTTTTTATTTTTTATCTTGTTTTAGCGAACAAAAAGACGATTTTCGCATTAACATTTTTTAGAAAAAGAGTTTAACATTGACTCAAATTAAACTTACGCAAATATTTGAAAAATTATAACAAAAATTCTTGTGCGATGTTTATAAATTTCGATAATTTCAAAAAAGAGCTTCGAAGAATCTTCGAAACATTTAACAAAAAACAAATCGCAAAAAGAGTAATTTAACACTTAATTTAACGAATTTTTGCAATAGACTACGTAACAAGATTTAAAAAATATGTTAATTTTATTAAATAAAACGATGTCGCACTTATAATAATGTTTCGACGAGATTTTAAGAACAATTTTAAGAACGAAATTATGCGTAATAATAAATTCATTAGCGATATATTCGATTTCATCGAAGTAGTTATCGATTTCGACAATAAACTATATGAGAGAATTATAAAAAAGCGATACAATTAATTTTACGAAAGAGCAAGAATCTTCTTTAAATTAACGATCAAATATTATTAAAAAGAATCTCGTTTTCATTTAAAAATATAATAATTTAAATTATCGTAAATTTGCATCTATAAAATTGAATTTTATTTAACGACGCAAAGAGAAGAATTTTAGAGAAAAGCAAGATAACAAATTCTAGAAAACGTGCTATTTATATGACAAATTGAATCACTTCGCAAGAGATTATTAATTACGAAACTTAATAAATCGTTAACAAATTAATGTTATGTTAAGAGAGATACTTAATAGTTAAGACGACATTAGAGAGCAAATTGACACAAAGACGAACACTTTCGAAACTAAATTAAACGACAATTTTTATTTAATAAAGAACTTAAATCAATTATAGAAAGTTCTAGATAAAACATTATTAAACAAGACATTCGCATTTACGCAAGAAATTAATTAAGCACTTTAAAAAACTATTAAATTTTATAACTTAATTATTGACTTAAACGAAAAATATAATTAGAAGAATTTTCACGAATGCATAAAAAACATTACGAATTATTTCGAAACTTTAATTAGCTCATCAAAGATCGTAAACGAATGCGAAAAGAAGCTAAAAAATAATGTTATTACAAAGAAGAACATATTTGACATTATAATAAGACAATTGAATTTTACAATATATACAAGTCTTAATTAAATAATTTGTTACAACGACTTATGTTAAACTCATTTAAAAGAGAAGAACGAAGTTAATTGATTTTTTAGAAAGTCAAAGTTAACAATTTAGTAATAGAAGAAAGCTTAACGCAAATAGACATTTGAAGCAAAAGTCGCAACATAGAAGCAAGAAAAATTTCAAATTTTTTAATAAAAAGCATATTAAAGAAATGCAATATATTAGTTTAATAACAACAATTAAATTTAACAACACACGTACAATGTTTTGTCACATTAATTAAGATTAATGATCGTTAATTCACAACAATAATTAATTTTAATGCGATAAGTAATTTTATAACTAGAGCTTTTGTAAAAAAAAAAAATTTACTTAAAAGAAACTTAACGCTTACAATCTAGTAGTTATAGATAAAAATTTATTATTCGCAAGAAATGAAAAAGTGAACAAAGAAACGAAATTATTATCGATAGCTATTTAGCAATATCACGAGAAACTAATTTTTAATATAGTAAAAATAATTATTTACAATATTGTTTTAGAAATGTTTTAATTAAAGTAATACAATTTAAAAATTAATTAAAATATACAAATATTTAGATTCGCACAATGTGATTACGCAATTTATATTTAATTTACGCATCAATAGCGTTCGATAATAAATAAAAAATTAAATTGAAACTTAATCGCAAATAGTGAGTTTACATTCTCGCAAAAGAACGATTTAATAAAGTTCGACTTAACAAATATTGACACAAATTAATTAAATTACAAAGTTAAAATAAGTGAAAAAAATTGCGAATCTTTTAAGAGCTCTAAACTATTTAGTATAGCGAGAAAATCGCTAAAATACATATTATAAATATACAACAATTAAGAGCATTTATTTTAAAAAGAGAAAATCATCAAGATTTTATCTAAACATTAATTGTAAAATTACAAGATTAAACTTGAATTAAACAAACAATTTACGTTTGAATTTATATATATTTTATTCGAAAAAAAGCTAAAAACTCTTCGCGAATACTTAACAAAAAACGAAAAAAAAAAATTATAAAAAAATTTCAATTACAAGCAAAATACTCGATTCTCTTTGTATTTAAAAAAAAACGAAATTTTTCGTTTATGTGTTAATTATTAAAAGCTAAACAATATTATAATAAAAAATTGATATTCACTAAAATATTAACGAACTTCAAGATCGATTATTCGAAACAAAGTATTTTATCAAATTAAATTTATAAAAAGCGTATAATTAAATTAAAATTAAAATAAAAAAAAGAGTAAAAAATAACTTTTTGTATATAATATAAATTATACAAATATATAATAATGTCGTTCGAATTTACGAATGCTTTAATAATGTATTAAAAAATAATTAATAATGTATTACGACAATATTTAAATCGATTTATTATAATATACTTAAACAACATTATAATTTACTTAAATATCTTAAAAGAATATATAAATTATGTTTTCAAAATATTAAAATATTTAAATAAAAAAAATCTACATTTTAAATTAAAGGAATGCGAATTTTATCAAAAAAAAATTAATTTTTTTAAATTTATTATTAAACGACATAAAGTACGCATAAATTTCGAAAAGCTACAAATAATTAAAAAATAAAAATTATCTATTAACGTTAAGAAAGTTTAATCTTTTCTAAATTTTCTAAATTATAATAAGAAATTTATTAAAAGCTACTTTATTAGCGCAATATTATTAACGAATTTTACGAAAAAAAAAACGTCATAAAGATAAAAATTAATAAAAAAGAAATTATTTTAGAATCTTAAACTAAAATGCTTAAAAAAATAAACATTTAAAATGTATAATTTACAATTATTAAACAAGATTAAAATTAACGCATTAGATTTAATTATCGATGTATGCTTTAATTAAAAGCATGAAGACATATAACATTTAATAACATATTTTTTAAGAAAACTTTTGTTAGTTAAATAAAATTATAATATTTATAACAAGAAGCTACTCGTTATTGTAGTTTTTCTAAAATTATAAAAAGTATATATTGAAGAATTATTAAAACTTACGATTCTTATAAATCACAAAAATCTTTTACATTTTACTATTATTAAACAATTTAATAAAAGACAAATGCGATAATTAAAGTAATTCGAACAATACAAGTTTAAGATACAATATATATTAAATAAAGATAACGACAAAGCAAACGCATTTAACAAAAGAAATAATTATATAAAAATAAAGAAATTATTTAATTATAACATATTTAAAATTAATAAAAACGAATCATTATTAACAAACAAATACGAGCTAAATGTTATTTTACGAATATTTAGAAACAATAAAGAAGAGTTTTTAATAAAGAAAGAAAAATTCTTAATATTTATTAACAAAATCGACAAATGTATTAAGAAACATTATGATAAATTATTGCAAAAATATTTAAAAGTAATTAAAACTCTTTAGCTTTTACGTTAACATTATTAATTTCTTTAAATGAGACAAGTTATTAAGACATACATTAAACAATATCTTAGCTATTAATAGAACAAACATAATACATATGCGAATTATGACAAAATTTAATATTAGAAATTATTTAAATCGTTATAAAATGAAGTTACGATAAATTTTATTATTAAGTTGCTTAAATCGACGAATTTAGCAATTAAAAACAAATATAATTCGATACTAATAATAATTGACAAACTTATTAAGTATTCACATATTATCGCATGTAAGAAGAAGTTCACAACAAAACAATTAAAATACATTGTATTAAATCGACTTATACAATATTATAATATATTCGAAGAATTAATTAATAATAGAGACAAGCTCTTTACGTTTAACTATTAAAAGACATTTCTATTAATGTTAAAAACAAGACTTAAAATGTTCATTATCTATTATTCGATTATAAATAATTAAATAGAGCGAACAAATTAAAGTTTCAAGCAATATTTAAGACATTACGTTAACAATATTTATAACAATTGAATATCATTTTTATTTATGACTTAATTAATATTAAATGCAAAGATTTCGAGTATTACGAAAATAACTTTATTTTTCGTCAATTATAATAAAGAATTTAATCTCTTCAAGAAAGAGCGAAAACATTTATTAGCTCAATTAGTTATCAAAAGAATAACGACACTAAAAAAGATATACGACAACATCTTAAAAATGCAAGAGAAATCGATCAAGTATTAAAACAAGAAACGAAAAACGACATCTTAATTGAAGAAAAGAGATAAAATATATCTTTTTACGAAAAATCTTAAGACAAGAAAGTTGTTACGCTAGTACTTTCGTAAAAGATATTAGAGCGAGTTATGCTATTAAAGAGATTTGTAAACGTCTTTAGACAATGCAAGCAATTACTTGATAACAAGATTTGCAACTATAAACAATCTTATGTTTAATAAATCTTCACAAGTAACTCAATGAATCAAAATAACAATAAGTAAAGACTTAAGATAAGTTAAACACAATTTATAAGAAAATCGCGTTTCTAGTTTTCTATATATTAAGAAAATATAAATTGCTCGTCTTGTTTGTTTGTTAAACATAACAAATATTATTATTTGCAATGTTCGTTTATCAAACATAGCGAACATTATATTCGAAATGTTTGCTTCTTAAACATGTCGAACATAATAACAAATTCGTTAATAACACGTAGAATTTAAATCACTAATACAACTTAAATAAGCTCGTAACATTATCTCTTTTCTTCAAAGTTTTCGTCTCGAAAACTTAATGTCTCTTCACAATGTCTTTAAGAAAAATTAATATTAGAAATTCTTCTTTTCGCAAAAAAGATTTTTTCGATGTTCTAGATTTTGTGTGTTTAATGATGCGTTTTTGTCGCAATTGTGCGATGTCTAGTAAAGTCTATTGTGTGAACGATAATTTTAAAAAGTGTATAAAATGTGTGCGATTAAATCGTAATTATAATTTAGCAATTTTGTCTATTTCGATTAAACGAATTTATGAGAAACGATTACGCTTAAAAAAAGAAATGCGCGAAGCGTGTGCAAAGCTAAGTCGCTTAAAAAAACAATTAAATTTTCTAAAAAACAAAGAAAAAGAAATAATCGTAACGAAGTGAAAGAACATTGACAATCTAAAAATGAATAAAGCGCTTTTTGTTAAATCTATTGCAAAGACTTTCGAATTGTTGTTCGATATATCGTTCGAACAATTTCAATTTTCTATTGATTAAAATTAGATTATTGTTTTTTTGCCTAATTTTAATGAAACTTTCTTAAAAGATTTTGACAACAATTAAGATTTTTTTGACTCTTATGTATTTTTTGAAATAGAATATCTTTTTCATTTGATAAAATATTTTTCTTTTTTCTTTTTTAAATTTTTTTCAATCTTATATTGTTTCTCTTTTTGTAAATGAAAATAAAATATGTTCTATAAAGACGTAATTAAATTCGCTAATTTTAACAATAAAATATTAAATATTAAAAATACTTTGACATTCTTAAGTAAGTCGAATTCGTAATTAATTAATTTTTTTGTCTTTTTAACGAGAAACGATTCGACTTTAACATAATTTAATTTTTTGCTTAACTTTTTTGTCTTAAGATTTTTCGTAAAAAATTATATTATATTTTATTTTTTTAATTAAGATGTCGTTTTTCGTTTTTAATTTTAATATTTAATTAATTTCTTTTGCATCTTTGAGATATTGTCGTATATCTTTTTTAATGTCGTTACTCTCTTTATAACTAATTGTGTTAACAAATGCTTTCGCTCTTTTTCGACAAAATTAAATTCTTTATTATAATTGACGAAGAATGAAATTATTTTAATAATATTCGAAATTTTTGCATTTAATGCTAGTTAAATTATAGATAAAAGTAATACTCAATTGTTGTAAATATTGTTGACGTAATGTCTTAAATATTGCTTTAAACTCTAATTTGTTCGTTCTATTTAATTATTCGTAATCGAAGAATAAATAGTAAACATTTTAAGTCTTGTTTCTAACATCGATAAAAATGTCTTTTAATAATTAGACCTAAAGAGCTTGTCTTTATTACTAATTAATTTTTTAAACATATTGTAATATTGTATAAGTCGATTTAATACAATGTATTTTAATTGTTTTATTGTGAACTTCTTTTTGCATGCGATAATATATAAATACTTAATAAATTTGTTAATCATTATTAATATCGAATTATATCTTTTTTCAATTGCTAAATTCGTCAATTTAAACAACTTAATAATAAAGTTTATCGTAACTTTATTTTATAACAATTTAAATAATTTTTAATATTAAATCTCGTTATAGTTCGCATATGTATTATGTTTGTTTTGTTAATAGCTAAGACATCGTTTAATGTATGTCTTAACAACTTGTCTTATTTAAAAAAACTAATAATGTTAACGTAAAAATTGAAGAGTTTTAATTACTCTTAAATGTTTTTGCAATAATTTATCATAATATTTCTTTATACATTTGTCAATTTTGTTGATAAATATTTGAATTTTTTTTTATTAGAAACTTCTCTTTGTTGTCTCTAAATATTTGTAAGATGACATTTAGCTTATATTTGTTTATTAATAGTAATTTGTTTTTGTTGATCTTAAGTATATTGTAATTAAACGATTTCTTTGTTTTTCTATAATTATTTCTTTTGTTAAGTGCGTTTGCTTTGTCATTATCTTTATTTAATGTATACTATATTTTAAACTTGTATTGTTCGAATCGCTTTAATTATCGCATTTGTCTTTTATTAAATTGTTTAATAATAATGAAATATAAAAGATTTTTGTAATTTATAAGAATTGTAAATTTTAATAATTTTTCGATGTATACTTTTTATAATTTTAGAGAGATTACAATAGCGAATAGCTTCTTGTTGTAAATATTATAATTTTGTTTAATTAACGAAAGTTTTTTTAAAAAATATATTATTAAGTGTTATATATTTTTATGTTCTTAATTAAAGCATGTATTAATAATTAGATTTAATGCGTTAATTTTAATCTTATTTAACAATTGTAAATTATACATCTTTAATATTAATTTTTTTAAACATTTTAGCTTAAGATCTTAAAATGATTTTTTTTTCTTTAATTCTTATACTTATGACGTTTTCTTTTTCGTAAAATTCGTCTATAATATTGCATTAACGAAATAATTTTTGATAAATTTCTTGTTGTAGTTTATAAAATTTAAAAATAATTAAATTTTTTTAACGCTAATAAGTAATTTTCATTTTTTAATTACTTGTAACTTTTTAAGATTTATGCGTACTTTATGTCGTTTAATAACAAATTTAAGAAAATCAATTTCTTCTTAATGAAATTCGCATTTCTTTAATTTAAAATGTAGATTTTTTTTATTTAGATATTTCAATATTTTAAAAACATAATTCACATGTTCTTTTAAAATGTTTAAGTAAATTATGATGTTATTCAAATATATTATGACAAATCGATTTAAATATTGTCGTAATGTATTATTAATTATTTCTTAATACGTTGTTAAGATATTCGTAAATTCGAATAACATTATTGTGTATTTATATAATTTATATCGTATATAAAAAATTGTTTTTTACTTTTTTTTTGTTTTTATTCTAATTTGATTGTACGTTTTTCGTAAATTCAATTTGATAAAGTATTTTACTTCGAATAATCGATTTTAAAGCTTATTAATGTTAAATAATAAATATCGATTTTTTATCGTAATATTGTTTAACTTTTAATAATTAATATATAAACAAAAAGTTTCGTTCTTTTTAAATACAAAGAGAATTAAATATCTTGCTTATAATTAAAATTTTTTATAATTTTTTTTTTCCATTTTTTGTCAAATATTCGCGAAGTGTTTCTAGCTTCTTCTTAAATAGAATATATATAAATTTAAACGTAAATTTCTTGTTTAATTTAAATTTAATCTTGTAATTTTACGATTAATGTTTAAATAAAATCTTAATTGTTTTTTCTCTCTAAAATAAATGCTTTCAATTGTAGTATATTCGTAATATATGCTTTAGCGATTTTCTCGTTATATTAAATAGTTTAAAGCTCTTAAAAGATTCGCAATTTTTTTTACTTATTTTAACTTAATAATCTAATTAATCTTTTTTAATGTTTGTTAAATCGAATTTTATTAAATCGTTTTTTTGCGAAAATGCAAAAATACTATTTGCGATCGAATTTCAATTCAATCTTTTATCTATTATTGAACGCTATTAATGCGTAAATTAAATATAATTTGTATAATCACATTGTGCGAATTTAAGTACTTGTATATTTTAGTTAACTTTTAAATTGTGTTGCTTTAATTAAGGCATTTCTAGAACAATATTATAAATAATTATTTTCACTATATTAAAAATTAGTTTCTCGTAATGTTACTAAATAGCTATTGATAATAATTTCGTTTCTTTGTTCACTTTTTTATTTTTTGCGAATAATGAGTTTTTATTTACAATTACTAGATTGTAAGCGTTAAACTTCTTTTAAATAATTTTTTTTTCTTTACAAAAACTTTGATTATAAAATTATTTATCGCATTAAAATCGATCATTGTTGTGAATTAACGATCATTAATTTTAATTAATGTGATAAAACATTATATGTGCGTTGTTAAGTTTAGTTGTTATTGTTAAGCTAACATATTGCATTTCTTTAATATGCTTTTTATCAAAAAATTTGAACTTTTTTTGCTTTTATGTTATAACTTTTGTTTTAAACGTCTATTTACGTTAAGCTTTTTTTTATTGTTAAATTGCTAACTTCGACTTTTTAAAAAATTAATTATTTTATTTTTTTCTTTTAGATAAGTTTAGCATAAATTATCGTAACAAGTTATTTAATTAAAATCTACATATATTATAAAATTCAATTGTTTTATTGTAATGTCAAATATGTTCTTTTTTGTAATAATATTGCTTTTTAGTTTCTTCTTGTATTTGTTTATAATCTTCGATAAATTAACTAAAGTTTCGAAATGATTCGTAATGTTTTTTATGCATTCGTGAAATTTTTTTAATTATACTTTTCGTTTAAGTTAATAACTAAGCTATAAAATTTAATAATTTTCTAAAATGCTTAATTAACTTTTTGCGTAAATGCGAATGTCTTGTTTAATAATGTTTCATTTAGAACTTTCTATAATTAATTTGAGTTTTTCATTAGATAACAATCGTCGTTCGATTTAGTTTCGAGAATGTTCGTCTCTATGTTAATTTACTCTTTGATGTCGTTCTAGCTATTAAGTATTTTTCTTAATATAACATTGATTTGTCAACGATTTATTAAGTTTTGTGATCGATAATTTCTTGCGAAGTAATTTAATTTGTTATATAAATAACACGTTTTTTAAAATTTATTATTTTGTTTTTTTCTAAAATTCTTTTTTTTGCGTTATTAAGTAAAATTCAATTTTATAAATGCAAGCTTACGATAATCTAGATTATTGTACTTTTAATTAATACAAAATTCTCTTTAATAATATTTAATCGTTAATTCAAAAAAAAATCTTACTCTTTTATAAAATTAATTGTATCGTTTTTTTATAACTTTCTTATATAGTTTGTTATCAAAATTGATAACTACTTCGATAAAATTAAACATATCGCTAATAAATTTGTCATCGCATATAATTTCGTTCTTAAGATTGTTTTTAAGTTTTTGTTAAAACATTTTTATAAATGCGATATCGTTTTATTTGATAAAATCAATATATTTTTAAAATTTTGTTGCGTAGTTTGTTGCAAAAATTCGTTAAATTAAGTGTTAAATTATTTTTTTTACGATTTGTTTTTCGTTAAATGTTTCGAAGATTCTTCGAAGCTCTTTTTTGAAATTATCGAAATTTATAAACATCGCACAAGAATTTTTGTTATAATTTTTCAAATATTTGCGTAAGTTTAATTTGAGTCAATGTTAAACTCTTTTTCTAAAAAATGTTAATGCGAAAATCGTTTTCTTGTTTATTAAAATAAGATAAAAAATGAAATAAATATTTATTTACATAAGTCAATTCTTTAGATTAATATAATCTTTATAATAGACGTTAAACTTGTTAATTCTTATTTTGTCGTCTTTATTAATAAAAAATTGACGTAATATTGTTGAGCTATTGTTCGAAATAAAGACGCGTTAATCTAATATAAACATTCTTAAAGTGTTTAAAATGTTACGCTAATACTTTTGTAAAAAATATTAAAACGAATTATGTTATTAAAAAGATTTGTAAACGTCTTTAAGCAATGTAAGCAATTATTTAATAACAAGATTTACAACTATAGACAATCTTATATTTAATAAATTTTCACAAATGACTTAATAAACTAAAGTAATAATAAGTAAAAACTTAAGATAAATTAAATACAATTTATAAGAAAGTCGCATTTCTAATTTTTTATATACTAAGAAAATATAAATTGTTCGCTTTGTTCGTTTGTTAAATATGACAAATATTATTATTCACAATGTTCGCTCATAGAACATAGCGAATATTATGTTCGAAATGTTCGCTTCTTAAGTATGTTGAACATAATAATAAGTTCGCTAATAACGCGTAGAATCTAAATCACTAATATAGCTTAAATAAGCTCGTAACAAAAGTTAAGCAAGAAATTAAATTATATTAAAGTTAAATCGTTTCTTATTAAGAAAACAAAGAAATTAATCAATTACGAATTTGATTTACTTAAGAACGTCAAAGTATTTCTAGTATTTTATATCTAATTGTTAAAATTAGCGAATTTAATCACGTCTTTATAGAACACATTTTATTTTCACTCACAAGAGAAGAAACAATATAAGATTAAGAAAATTCTACAACAAGAAAATCAAAAATATTTTATCTTTGAGAACACATAAGAGTTTCTCAAGAATCTAAAGAAGTGCTCTAATAATAGATTGATCGCGTCGGGTCGAGTCATCGAGTTCGAGCCAGATTCCTAGCTCGCCAAGACCTAGGTCGAGTTAGAATTTTAATATCGAAAAGTCGATTTAGGTCACGATGTTGATACCAAGTATTTGGGTCAAGTCAAAGGATAGATATGAAGTACTTAGCGTATAATTTGGCCCAACTCGCCAAGACTTGAAAAATTTAGATTATTTTTGAAAAAGTGCATTAATCAACTTAATCAAGTTGATTAATTTAATTAATTTGTTTATAATATTATATAGTAATGCATTTAGATAATGCATTTGTACGTTATTTGTGCGTTATTATTTTTAAACTATTTTTAGTAATTCAAATAATGCGAATTTTTTTAAAAATAGAAAATCTTGGCATTTTGACGTCATTTTCGATTGCTTGGCGAGTCGATCGAGTCGAGTTAAAAAATCATTGACTTAGGTCGATTTCGAGTTGGGTCACGATGTTGATACCAAGTATTTGAGTCGGGTTAGAAAGTTGATACCAAGTATTTGAGTCGGGTCAGAAAGTTAATATCGATTCCTGGTCTAGCGATCAGTCTATCTAATAAGTTACGACGATTTCGTTAACAACAAAATCACTCATAAGAGTTAACAAAGCATTAGAAAATAAGAAAATGAAAAATGAAAAATCGATAATACTATTAAATAGAGTTTCGAACGTCTCTTCAATACATTCGATTTCTCTTTTGTCGTTCTTAATGTTTAAGATATTTTTCGACTTCGCATTATTTATATCTTTTAAACGACAAAGTTAGTATTTTTTTTATTTCGTCTTTCGCGCAATTCTTAGACGCAATTCTATTATTTTATCATTTAGCTTTTTAAATAACTTTATTTATTCCTTAATAATTAAGTGTTAAATCACATTTTCGATTCTTTCGATAATACTTTTTACACTTAAGATATTCTTTATTTATTCGACAAGATACGTCAAATAAGACGCAAATTCGACAAGAACGCATTGTGAGAAAAACGTATTTATAGCGACGATCAACAACGAAATTGCGACGTTGTTCGATAATTAACTTGATTAACATAATAAAAAAGAATAAGTGATTTCGAAACGAAAATTCTTGAAGAAAGAAGATAGTATTACGAGTTGTATGCTAATAAATATTATTCGTCGCACATCGCTCTTCATAAAACAATCAAAAAAAGAAAATCTATTAATAGAATTAAAATAATTAAGATAACTTGACTTTTAAATATTTTAAATTCGAATTAAGATAATTAAGAGAATTAAGATTTTAAACATTTTAAACATTTTAAATCTTAAATAATAAAAAGATATATAACTTTTAAATGCAACTTTCTTATAAATTGTATTCAACTTATCTTAAGTTTTTATTTATTATTACTTTAATTCATTGAATCATTTGTGAAGATTTATTAAATATAAGATTGTCTATAGTTGCAATTCTTGTTATCAAATGATTGTTTACATTGTCTAAAGACGTCTACAAATCTCTTTAATAACATAACTCTCTCTAATACTTCTTACGAAAGTATTAGCGTAACATTAGAGTTCAAAATATCATTTAACTCGTACTTCTTATTTTTAAAAGTAATAATAAATCTTGAAAATTTCTAAATTTAATTTAGAAAAGAATTGTTTAAATTCGCATGCAAAAGATTAAAATAAAAGACGTTATGCACTTTTATAAATGTTAAAAGCTTTAACTTGTATAAGATTTTTATCTTTTTAATAATTAAAAACGAATCTAGCATTTTATCTTCTAGTTTTTTGATAAATTTGTCAATAATGATGTTTCGATTAAAAAAAACATTTTGTTTTTTACTTAATACTTAATTGTCTTGCGACGTTTATTAGTTTATTAACTTATTATTTCTTGAATTCGCTTAAAGTTGTTTTTTATAATTTTCAAGATGTTTTACATAGTGTTAATAATATTTTTTGCTTTAACGACGTTAATATAATTTCGCACAATAGTGTAAACAATGTTGTCTAAATTAAAGAATATACGCGAATGAAAGTTCTTGTTTGCAAAGAAAGAAATCATGCTTGTTTCAAGAAAAATTGCATTATTATTAGCGAATTCTATTATAAATAATTATTTAAATTGATAGTTTTACATGTAATTGCAATAAATTCGAAGCTATCGTTTTACATTTTAATTAATACGCTTTGTTTATTTGTTTATCTTAGAATAAAAGACAATTAATAGTTTGCAAGTTATGTTTAGACGATAACAAAAAAAAATTATACAACGATTACAAACTAAGATTTTTAATTAAAAATAATAAAGATAAACAAGTTGTAATATTTAAATACGTCGTAAAGTAGAATATTTATCGTAGTTTTTATAAAGATGTTTTTATTAATAATAATGCATGCGATATAAAGTCACTCTCTAGTTAGTTTGTCGATAATGATGCAAATAGCGTTCTTTTGATCGAATTTTAGCAATTTAATAATAAAGTTCATTAATATGTTTATTCAATGTTGCGTTAATATAACGACGAGAATTAACTATTTATTGTACTTATCGCGAGAAATCTTGAATCATTAACAATTATAGTATTTGCGTATATATTGTTTCATTACTCGTTGCATATAAGATTAATAATAATTTCGTCGCAATAAATCAATAATTCTATAAATTCTAAAATATTTACTAGAAAATTAATCGTAAATTTCTCAAATTAATTTTACAAAAAGATTAGAATTTCTAGACACTTAAAGCTTATTTCGATAAAGAAGAATCTTATCTTTGATAAAACATTTATCTAAACGAACTCAATTAAAGATTTGTTTGTTTTTCTTAATAACTTAACGAAAGCAATCACACTTCTTATTATCTATGTTGATCTTTCGAATTCGATCGTAAATAAAGATATTTACATCGAATTCGATGCAATTAATTAAAAGACAATTAAACGTTAAAATTGTTTAATGTTAATATCTATTGCGATCGTCTTTCGCAATAGTAGACAAATTATTAAATTTGTGCGTTAAGACATTCGCTTTAACATTTCGAATATCTAATTAATTGTTACGAGTCGCGTACTAATAAATACTATTCGTTGCGCATTGCTCTTCACAAGATAATCAAAAAGAGAAAATCTATTAATAAAATCAAGATAATTAAGATGACTTAATTCTTAAACATCTTGAATTTCGAATTAAAATAATTAAGATAATTAAAATTTTAAACATCTTAAATATCTTAAATCTTAAATAATGAAAAAGTATATAGCTTTCGAACGCGACTCTTTTATGAATTGTATTTAATTTATCTTAAGTTTTTACTTATTGTTACTTTAATTTATTAAATTATTTATGAAAATTTATTAAACATAAGATTGTTTATAGTTGCAATCTTTATTATTAAGTAATTGCTTACATTGTCTAAAGACGTTTACAAATCTTTTTAATAACATAATATTTTTTAATATTTTTTACGAAAGTACTAGCGTAACACTTTAAACACTTTAAGAATGTTTATATTAAATTAACGTGTCTTTATTTCGAATAATAGCTCAACAACATTACGTCGACTCTCTATTAATAAAGACGACAAAATAAGAACTAACAAATCTAACGTCTATTATGAAGATTGTATTGATCTAAAGAACTAACTTATGCAAATAAATATTTATTTTATTTTTTATCTTGTTTTAGCGAACAAGAAGACAATTTTCGCATTAACATCTCTTAAAGAGAGAACTTAGCATTGACTTAAATTAAACTTACGCAAATATTTGAAAAATTATAACAAAAACTCTTGTACAATGTTTACGAACTTCAATGATTTTAAAAGAGAGCTTCGAAAAATCTTCGAAACATTCAATAAAAAACAAGTTGCGAAAAAAAAATTTAGCACTTAATTTAACGAATCTTTGCAACAAATTACGTAACAAAATTTTAAAAATATGTTAATTTTATCGAATGAAACGATGTCGCATTTATAACAATGTTTCGACGAAATCTTAAAAACAATCTAAAGAACGAAATTATGTGCGATAACAAATTTATTAACGATATATTCGATTTCATCGAAGTAGTTATTGATTTTAACGACAAATTATATAAAAGAGCTATGAAAAAGCGATACAATTAATTTTACAAAAAGACAAAAATCTTCTTTGAATTAACGATCGAATATTATTAAAAAAAAATCGTTCTAATTAAAGATACGATAATCTAGATTATCGTAAATCTACATTTATGAAATTAGATTTTATTTAACGACGCAAAGAGAAGAATTTTAGAGAAAAGCAAGATAACAAATTCTAGAAAACGTGCTATTTATATGACAAATTGAATCACTTCGCAAGAGATTATTAATTACGAAACTTAATAAATCGTCAACAAATCAATGTTATATTAAGAGAGATATTTGATAATTAAAACAATATTAAAAAGCAAATCAACATAAAAGCGAACACTTTTAAAATTAAATCGAACGACAATTACTATTTGATAAAGAATTTAAATCAATTATAGAAAATTCTAGATAAAACATTATCAAGCAAGACATTCGCATACACGCAAGAAATTAATTAAACACTCTAGAAAATTATTAAATCTTATAGCTTAATTATCAACTTAAACGAAGAATATAATTAAAAAATCTTTTACGAATGCATAAAAGATATTACGAATCATTTCGAAACTTTAGTTAACTCATTGAAAATCGTAAACAAATGCGAAAGAAGCTAAAAAGCAATGTTATTACAAAAAAAAAATTTGACATTATAATAAGACAATTAGATCTTACAATATACGCAAATCTTAATTAAACAACTTGCTACAACGATTTATGCTAAACTTATTTAAAAGAAAAGAATAAAGTTAATTAATTTTCTAGAAAATTAAAGTTAACAATTTAACAACAAAAGAAAGTTTAGCGCAAACATAATATTTTATCACATTAATTAAGATTAACGATCGTTAACTCACAACAATGATTAATTTTAATACAATAAGTAATTTTATAACTAGAGCTCTTATAAAGAGAAAAGAATATTTTATTTAAAAGAAGTTTAACGCTTACAATCTAGTAATTGTAGATAAAAATTCATTATTCGCAAGAAATGAAAAAGTAAACAAAGAAACGAAATTATTATCAATAGTTATTTAACAACATTACGAAAAACTAATTTTTAATATAATAAAAATAATTATTTACAATATTGTTTTAGAAATGTTTTGATCAAAGCAACACAATTCAAAAGTTTAATTAAAATACACAAATACTTAAATTTGTGCAATGTGATCACGCAATTCACATTCAATATACGCATTAATAGCGTTCGATAATAAATGAAAGATTAAGTCGAAATTCGATCGCAAGTAGCGAATTTGCATTTTCGCAAAAAAACGATTTAATAAAGTTCGACTTAACAAACATTAACAAAGATTAATTAAATTACAAAGTCAAAATAAATGAAAAAAATTGCGAATTTTTTAAAAGCTCTAAACTATCTAGTATAACAAGAAAATCGCTAAAGTACATATTACGAATATATAACAATTGAGAGCATCTATTTTAGAAAGAGAAAACGATTAAGATTTTATCCAAACATTAATTATAAAATTACGAGATTAAACTTAAATTAAACAAACAACTCACGTTTAAATTTATATATATTTTATTCGAAAAAAAGCTAAAAATTCTTCGCGAATATTTAACAAAAAACGAAAAAAAAAGAATTTATAATTTTTTTTTAATTATAAACAAGATACTTTATTCTCTTTGTATTTAAAAAGAACGAAATTCTTCGTTTATATATTAATTATCGAAAGCTAAACAATATTACGATTAGATTGATCGTCAAGTTAGAAATCGATATCAACTTTCTAATTCGATCCAAATACTCAATATCAACATCGTGATTCGATTTAAATACTCGATATCAACATCGTAATTCGATTTGATATCGACTCGATTTCTAATTCGATTCGAGTCATCGACTCGAATCGCTAAGCAATCGAAAATGTTGTCATAATGTCAAGAATTTCTATTTTTGAATATATTACGTCACGACTTTCGAGAGATCAATTCGCCAAGAACGAAACAATTTTTTTCTTCATTATCTTCTTGTCATTTGCATTATTTTATTGCATTACTATGCAATATTTTAAGAAAAAAATCATAAGATTCAACACACAATTCATGTTTACAAATTCTACTACTAAATCGCTTCATGTCTTGGCGAGTCGAGTCGAAAATTCGAGTCGATACTTAATATTAACATCGTGATTCGACTCGAATACTTGATATTAACATCGTGATTTGAATCGACTTTTCGATATTAAAATTCTAACTTAACTCGAGTCTTGACAAGTTGAGAATTTGGCTCGAACTCGATGACTCGACTCGACGCAATCAATCTAATTACGATAAAGAATTAATACTTATTACTTAACATTAATGAACTTTAGAATTAATTATTCGAAGTAAAGTACTTTATCAAATTAAATTTACAAAAAACGTATAATTAAATTAAAATAAAAATAAAGAAAGAGTAAAAAACAACTTTTTGTATACGATATAAATTATACAAATATACAATAATGTCGTTCGAACTTACGAACGTCTCGACAACGTATCAAAAAATGATCAATAATGTACTACGACAATATTTAAATCAATTTGTCATAATATACTTGAATAACATCATAATTTACTTAAATATTTTAAAAAACATGTGAATTATTTTTTCAAGATATTAAAATGTCTAAATAAGAGAAACTTATATCTTAAATTAAAGAAATGCGAATTTCATTAAAAAAAATTGATTTTCTTAAATTTGTTATTAAACAATATGAAATACGCATAAATTTCGAAAAGCTACAAGCAATTAAAGAATAAAAATCATTTATTAATGTTAAGAAAGTTTAATTCTTCCTAAATTTTACAAATTACAACAAGAAGTTTATCAAAAACTACTTCGTTAATGCAATATTATTAACGAATTTTACGAAAAAGAAGACGTCATAAATATAAAAATCAATAGAAGAAAAATTATTTCAAGATTTTAAATTAAAATGCTTAAAGAAATTAGTACTAAAAATGTACAATTTACAATTGTTAAACAAAATTAAAATTAACGCATTAAACTTAATTATTGATGCATATTTCAATTAAAAGCATAAAGACATATAACAATTAATAACATATTTTTCGAAAAAACTTTTATTAATCGAACAAAATTATAATATTTACAATAAGAAGCTATTCGCTATTGTAATCTTTCTAGAATTATGAAGAATATATATCGAAAAATCATTAAAACTTACGATTTTTACAAATCACAAAAATCTTTTATACTTTATTATTATTAAATAGTTTAACAAAAAACAAATGCGATAATTAAAGCAATTCGAACAATATAAATTTAAAATACAATATATATTAAACAAAGATAATAACAAAGCAAACGCATTTAACAAAAAAAATAATTATATAAAAACGAAGAAATTGTTCAATTATAACATATTTAAGATCAACAAAAACAAATCATTATTAACAAATAAATACGAGCTAAATATTATTTTACGAATATTTCGAAACAATAAGAAAAAGTTTTTAGTAAAGAAGAGAAAACTTCAAATATTTATTGACAAAATCGACAAATATATAAAGAAACATTATGATAAATTATTGCAAAAGCATTCGAAAGTAATTAAAATTCTTTAGCTTTTACGTTAACATTATTAATTTTCTTAAATAAAATAAGTTGTCGAAGTATACGTTAAACGATATCTTAGCTATTAATAGAACAAACATGATACATATGCGAATTATGACGAAATTTAATATTAGAAATTATTTAAATCGTTATAAAATGAAGTTACGATAAACTTTATTATTAAGTTGCTTAAATTGACGAATTTAGTAATTAAAAACAAATATAATTCGATACTAATAATAATTGATAAACTTATTAAGTATTTACATATTATCGCATGCAAGAAAAAGTTCACAATAAAACAATTAAAATACATTGTATTAAATCGACTTATACAATATTACAATATACTCAAAGAATTAATTAGTAATAGAGACAAACTCTTTACGTCTAATTATTAAAAGACGTTTCTATTAATGTTAGAAACGAGACTTAGAATGTTCATTGTCTATTATTCAATTACGAACGATTAAATAAAGCGAACAAATTAGAGTTTAAAGCAATATTTGAGACATTACGTTAACAATATTCACAACAATTAAATATCATTTTTATTTATAATTTAATTAATATTAAATGCAAAGATTTCGAATATCATTAAGATAACTTTATTTTTCGTAAATTATAATAAAGAATTTAATTTTTTTAAGAAAGAACAAAAGCATTTGTTAACACAATTAGTTATTAAAAGAATAGCAACACTAAAAAAGATATACGACAACATCTTAAAGATGCAAGAGAAATTAATTAAGTATTAAAACGAAAAACGAAAAACGACATCTCAATTAAAGAAGAAAAATAAAATATATTCTTTTACGAAAAATCTTAAGACAAGAAAATTAAACAAAAAATTAAATTATGTTAAAGTCGAATCGTTTCTCGTTAAAAAAACAAAGAAATTAATTAATTACGAACTCGACTTACTTAAGAACGTCAAAATATTTTTAGTATTTTATATCTTATTGTTGAAATTAACCAATTTAATTACGTCTTTACAAAACACATTTTATTTTCACTTACAAAAAGAAAAACAATATAAGATTAAGAAAATTTTATAACAAAAAAATCAAAAATATCTTATCAAGTAAAAAGAATATTTTATTTTCAAAAATACATAGAAGTTACTTAAGAACTTGAAAAAATGTTTTAACAAATTGCGACAATTTTGTTAACGACAAAATCACTTATAAGAGTTGACAAAACATTAGAGAACAAGAGAGCAAACAATAAAGAATCGATAATAGTATTAAACAAGATTTCGAATGTCTCTTTAGTAAATTCGATTTTTCTCTTATTCTTTTTGATCTTTAGAATATTTTTCGACTTCGCATTACTTATATTTTTTAAACGACAAAGTTAATATTTTTTTTATTTCGTCTTTCGCGCAATTCTTAGACGCAATTCTATTATTTCATTATTCAACTTTTTAGTCTTTTAAATAGCTTCATTCATTTTTTAATAATTAGAAGCTAAATCGCATTTTCGATTCTTTTAATAACACTTCTTACACTTAAGATATTCTTTATTTATTCGACAAAATACGTTAAATGCGACACAAATTTAACAAGAACGCATTGTGAAAAGAACGTACTTATAACGACGATTAACAACGAAATTGCGACGTTATTCAATGATCAATTTGATTAACATAATAAGAAAGAATAAATAATTTCGAAACGAAAATTCTTGAAGAGAAAAATAGTGTTACGAGTCGCGTGCTAATAGATATTATTCGTCGCACATCGCTCTTTACAAGATAATTAAAAAGAAAAGATTTGCTAACAAAATTAAGATAATTAAGATAATTTGACTCTTAAGTATCTTGAATTTCGAATTAAGATAATTAAGATAATTAAGATTTTAAACATTTTGAACATCTTAAACTTTAAATGATGAAAAAGTATATAGCTTTCGAACGCGATTTTCTTATGAATTGTGTTCAATTTATCTTAAATCTTTACTTATTGTTACTCTAATTCATTGAATCACTAGACTGATCGCGTCGGGTCGGGTCATCGAGTTCGAGCCAGGTTCTTGGCCCGCCAAGACTCGAGTCGAGTCAGGATTTTGATATCGAAAAGTCGATTCGAGTCACGATGTTGGTACCAAGTATTTAAGTCGAGTCAAAGGGTAGATATGAAGTACTTAGCGTATAACCTGGCTCGACTTGCCAAGACTCGAAAAATTTAGATTATTTTTGAAAAAGTGCATTAATCAACTTAATCAAGTTGATTAATTTAATTAATTTGTTTATAATATTATATAGTAATGCATTTAGATAATGCATTTGTA